>JADEYI010000028.1_pt1 | contig 289851 bp, 447 predicted proteins | sample 8542331 | NCBI WGS metagenome assembly JADEYI01 (sample SAMN16510988, study PRJNA670497) | mine drainage metagenome | isolation source: biofilm near Copperflume 1 | place: Germany: Marsberg coppermine Kilianstollen | collected 2018-02
CTGGTACACAAGTGCCAGTACGCAACTGCGGGCCAACCCCAGGGCACCTCTGCAGGGGAACGTATATCTGGCATGGGTATGGTTTGAACGGTGCCCTACATAATTGTGGGCTGCCACTCACGTGATATCCTAATCTGACCTTATCGACTGAGATCCTCCAGACGACTTGCCCGCTGATTGCAATCCACTGTGGTGCTGTGACGGGTGTAGCTGCGTCCATCAACCTGTTAAATCCCGCCAGCAGCCATGAACGCCGTCGTCATGCAGAACGCTGCCTCACAGAGGTGAGCTCAATAGCGTACTGTCCAGCGACCACTTCGGCAGGCGATGCATATATCTCGACTTTGTCCGGTGTTTATGAAGCTCGAGCAGGGAAATTTGAAATTTTGACTGCGCTGAAACATGTGATCTCCGTGCAGGGTCGCTCTTGCCGGCACCCCTGTCCGCTCTGCTGCAGGTGAGTTCAGTTGCACAAGCCCCTCTGGGATACATTGTGTCCAGTTATATAATTTTTAAGTACCATGCAACAGGTGTGGTCAAAATGTGGTAGCTGACACTATTTGTGTGCATGCAGTGCGCGCTGCCGTCCCAAGGAGGTGAACACAGAACCCATGGAAAGGGATCAGTACCGATCGAATTTGCTGGACACTTGCATCGCCAGCAGCTCTGACAGCTGGGGATTGTTGCATCTTGCATTGTTACTGTATCAGCGTCCAGCAGCTGAATCAACCAGAATCGCACTGTATTCCAAACCTGACAGGTGAGATGTGTTGCAGGAGCACCGTTGCAGTCCAGGCTTCTGCTGAGGACACCCGCCGCGGGGTGAGCCTCCATAACTTCGACAAGAATTACAATTTTTAGCAGAATGACAGCAAATGTGTATTGCATGCATGCTTGCCCACCTGTCTTGTACCCAGCTTTCTGAGAGAGATGTGGTGTGTGCGTCAGGTGCTGGCTGGCTTCCTGGGAGTCGCAGGCCTGGCAATGACCGCCTCGGCCAATGCCATCGACATCCAGGACGAGCGCAAGGTCAGGGAGAGGGGCTTTGACCTCATTTACGAGGCTCGCGAGCTCGACCTGCCCCAGGCCGTGCGTGACGGCCTCGTCCAGGTGAGAAATAACCCCTCCCCCCGTAAATCTCACAAAAAATCACCCCCTCTCCCAATACTTCATGCACTCTGCCCTGGGACGTGATGAAGTGGTAGCAATGTGTTCAACTGATGGAGTGATACCATGACCACGCCTGCCTATGTTACTTGTTTGCAACCATTACCATTACCACCACCATAAAAATGCATCCCCCAGATTGCCCACCACTTGTGGGCGTGTGTCTGGCTGCATTTATGCGCATCCGGGTGCAAGGACTTGCTTGTGATGCAGCACGGGGGATGGTTATCGGCGGGGAAGGGTGGCTGACTGTTTCTTATATCTGTGTGCGCAGGCCAGGGCCTCCATCCCAGAGACCAAGAAGCGCATCCAGGAGAGCGAGAAGCGCATTGACACCTCCCTCGACGGCTTCGTGAAGAAGCAGTACTGGTGCGACGCTCCAATCCCATCTGGGCTCTTTTTATCTCTTTACCCTGACAGCGAGGCATAGAAGACTGCACTCAAGAGATACAGTATCTACTAGGCAGGACGGCTTTTTGGCATGCTCCCTTTGCAAACCTTCGCCTGTTCAGTGCCTCAGTTCCCACAGATACCAGAATCTTTTGTCGGCACAATTAGCGTCGGCACAATTAGCTTTGGGCTATGAACTGAGTACAGCATATCAAATTGATCCTGTTGAAGTCGCGGGCCAGCCCTTCTTCGCACTGACTTGCATGCACGCACTCGCTCCTGGTTTTATGAAAGACGTTAGACAGTTTGAAGATGTGCGCAAATTCATGATGCTGCGATTGCTCTTGCGCATGAGCAGGACGAACGCTCGCGAGGAGCTGCGTCTGCAGGCCGGCACACTGCGCTTTGACCTCAACACCCTCATCGCCCAGAAGGACAAGATCAGCAGGAAAGCCGCCGAGGCCCTCAAGAAGGACTTCCTCCTCAAGGTGCATCCCCACTCGTGCTTCCTGCATGCCCTGAAAGCTGCTAATGATCACAGCTGCAGAAGCCTGCCAGCAAATTAGTGGGTCCAAAACAGTAGAACCTGGGTGCAAATTCTTCAAAACAGCCAAGTGCTGATGCTCAATAGCAATTGTGCCTTCCTGCTGTGCCTTGCAAGTGCACTGCTGTTCACCAGCGACTTTCAATCCATCCACAAATTTGAGCATGCATTACCAATGACGAACTTGCAGAGACATGAGCATATGTGGTGAATATTGATATGTTCTGCAGGTCGACGAGCTTGACTACGCCATCCGCAAGAAGGACTCTTCAAAGGCCAACATCCTCCTGGCCGATGTCCAGAAGTCCCTGGACACCGCCATTGCCGGCATTGCTGCTTAAGCAGTACTGCACCAACAATTCCTGACCATTTCCCAGGAGCAATGCCATTGCCGGCATTGCTAAACCCAGTTGGGGTTGTGTATCTGAGATCTGTGCAGTACATTAGTATGTCATGGCGGCTGTGATTGCGCCATCACCTGCTTTTGAGACTGTGTGGACATATTCCCGAGAAGACTGATGTGATCATTCTGTTGAGAGACTTGTCACTTGTACGTACACTTGAGATTTGTAAGGAGGGACATTGCCTCAAGGTTTCATGGATTGCTTTCTGGACTTCAGCACTGATCTTAAACCACCAGTATCTCATGAACAAGCAAAGGCCCCCGCCGTTATGCAGATCTATGCATCATGATCTGCGATGTGGACAACCCTCTGCATGCGTTCTCCCTACCAATTGGTAGCGCTCCAGTCGTTAAAGCATACTCGAAACAACTGAAGTCCACTCTTTTCCAGCAGCTCAAGTCAGAAATCAGAAGCTAACCAGCAATGGCGCTGGCAAACGGTCATGTGCATGCAAGTCAATTGAAGTCAATATCTGCGCACGCATCTAGCCCAACATGCGTCCCTGGGGTGTGACTGACTTCCACTTACTGGGCCGCTGTTTTTGCCCGCTTTGAACCCCTGGTTGCTCTCGTGGGTTCCTTTGGGGCCTTCCGCACATCCTCCTCCTTCAATGCTGCATCGTCGCTCTCCAGCTGCTCTGCAGGCGCTCTCTTGCTGCCTGCATTCCCGCCACCACCAGACAACTCCCCTTCTTCCTCACCACCCTCTGCCTCTCCATCAGCAGCCGTCGCCTCTGCCATGTCGGTATCGCCCTCCTGCACAGCAGCCTCGGCTGGCTGCGCTGAGGCCACATCCGGCCGGGCGTCACCGTTGCCGATCCCGTTCACAGCGCCGTTCTGTGCTCCGGTCCCCGCTGCAGCTGCGCTGTCCGCTGCATGTGCAGTGGCGGCCTCGCCCGCAGCCTCCTCCACCGCCGGCGACACAGCGGTCGCATCCTCTTCAGGGCGGCTCTCTGCCAGAGACGTCCCTGCCTTCTGCTCCGCGCCCCTGCCTTCCGACTCTGTAGCCCCTGCTCCTCTGGTGCCCACCGGCTGGCGCTCCCCCTCAGCCGCTTCTCCCTCTTCCAACACTCTTTCCTCTTTCATCGTTGCCTCCCGCGACGCAGCGCTCCCGGCCGCGCCGTCCTCGGCAGCAGCTGCAGCGGGTGCTATATCCGGCGGCGCTTCCCCGTCCTCAGCAGCGCTCGGCTCAGTTTCCATGTGCGTGGGGCCCTCGGCAGCGGCCGCGGAGGGAACGGCGCTGGAGACGGCGCCCGCGTCGGCGTCGGCGCCGGAGCGTGCGACCGGGGCCTCCGTCGCCTCTGACAGCGCGGCCGACGCCGGCGCCGATGCCGCAGGCGCCGGCGGCTTTCTCCTGGCTCCCTCCGGCACGGCATCCTGCACAGCCCAACGCAGATCAGCGCCCCCGGACGCGACCTCTAGCCAATCGCTTACAAGCAGAGACAGACACACGGCCGATGAGCGCTGTGCACAGCCAAGCACTGATCATTGAGCAAAGCACATCACGCCACCTCCACAGCCTCAAATCGGAGGAGTCTACACTCTCAGAAATTTATGTCAAACTGGCTAACTCAAGAAGCAAACTCGTCAAGAGAGCATTCCCTGTGCTTGGGCGGATCAGGAAACAAACGGGACACGGCCTATGGCGCGCACCGGGAAGAGCTCGTGGACGGCGTCTTCGAGGTCCAGCTTGGCGCGCGGGTCTGCGTCGCGTTCCCTCTTGTCCTCCTTGCCGCCGGCCGCGCCCTTGCGCTGCTTGGGCTGCGTGGCCGTCAGCATCTTGGAGAACACCGGCAGCGACGCCCGCGCAATCTGCCGCAGCGACTTCCACGTGTACACCTCGTCCTTCTTCGCCTGCATCCCCACATGCGCAAAGTGTCAGTCAAGAACGCAGGTACTGCAGATGTGCAGCATGCACATAGAGCAAACTGCTCTGCGTCCTGTGCCGTGACGGACAGCCCACCTATTGGAGAAGTGGGGATGCCCGTCCAGCATGCCACTCAGGTGCACCACCGGCGCAAAGCGAACAGATCACTGTGATCAAGCAGGGCCTGTCTTTCCGTACCTGCTGCCTTTTCTATCAGGCGCCTTCAGGAATAGCAGGTCAAGCTGGCACCTTGAGAGTACCGTGGATGACAAATGAATGACACGCCGCCTAGGACCCCTCCAATGTTCTCATGCTGGCGTATACAGCCAACACTGCCGCGGGATGTTGCGGGCAGCGATTTATGAAGAAAGGGTGAGAGAGAGGGGTGGCAGAATCTAAACAGTCAAGTTACATAGGGCTCTGGCGGCAGGCCAGCGCATGCTTGAGCTGGTGCACACTCACCTTGTACTGCTCCTCGATGCCTTCTTCGGGGTCCATCTCCAAGATGACAGGTGCCAGGAACTCCTGCAGGCTGGGCGTGCTGCGCTGGTTCATGTCGCCCTTCAGGCAGCTGGTGTTGTCCCGGGTTATGTTCCACAGCCTGGCAACACACACAACAGCAATGAAATCTTTGGGCTATGTGCAAGCACAAGAGCAAATGCCAGCACACATGGGACATCTTGGCACCAGCCGATTGAGGCACTATTGTGATGGGATAGGAACGAGGCTACCCGCCCTCCCCTACCCACACATTATAAAAAGGCGGTAAGCAGGGGCATTCTTAAAAAGAGGGCGCACGTGCTAAGCGCTTTCGAGCCGGTGTCGACGTAGTTGGGGTCAGATACGGTGGCGGCTGTGGCGGCCGTGGCGGCCTGCAGCGCAGTACTAGGGGCCAGCGGCGACAGAGGCGCCACCTCTTTCCTCTCGTACCCCTGGCACCCCTCGCTCTTCCACTTTGTCCACCTGGCCACAGCCAGTCACCACGCTCAGTTTTGGAATCTCCCAAATCAGGCCAGCTCAGAGGCAACCTTACCGAAATCAGGCGTTCCGAAATACCTGGGCTTGTCATATTGAATTCCTTCCTTCTGTGATGTGTCTCCCTCATAAGTGGTCGGCACTGCATTCAGTGCCTCAAATGCACAGCTAAAGGTTTACAGCAATCCTGCAGGGACGCAAGCACACGCGCATGAGAAGCAGGCGCAGAAGGGTGACAGGCAGGGGAGGCGCGCACTGCGTCTCGCGGGTGAGGATGGTTCTGACGGCGGCGCAGAAGTGTGTGCCGTGCTTGGGCGTGCGCTGCAGCTCAGCGTACAGCAGCCCCTCCAACTCCTCCGCCTCCAACACCTGCACAGCAGATTGAATATCAAGATTTGATGTCAAGCCGTTTCTAGACCGTCGCAAGTGGTTCCTTGCGTGCCAGTCACCATGCACAGCCCGCAATTATCGTGAAGTTTGCCCACCATAACACACAGAGGCCTGTCCATTGTCGGAATATCTGGTGCCGATCCCTATGCACAGCCTGCAATTGCTGCAACCGGATTTTTTCAACACACAGCGCTCAGGGTCTTGTGCCTTGCGTGGTAGAGCGGGAGGGAGGTGCAGGTCACCAGCTTGCTCTTTCAAACCCAGGAGACATGGCAATTGTCTGCATCGTCACTGTCTTCATCATCTGACAAAATGTATGGACTCAGATTGTCATCTAGGGACCAAGCTGTCACCTGCTTGCTGCGCAGGGCTTCCTTCTTGGCCTGCTGCGCGGCGGCGGCGCCGGGCTTGAGCACGGGGTTCTGGCAGGCGTGCAGGAAGATGAGCGCCTGCAGCAGGAAGTGGCGGCGGAGCGTCGCGTCCTGCAGCTGCAGCCGCATCAGCTTGGGGCTGCTCAGGTACTTCACTGTCAGCGCTGCCGCCTCCAGCAGTCCCCCCTCTCCCTCTCCCCCGCTGCTGCTCGCCAACGCCACCGGCTGTGCGCATAAAATTAGACCTTTTAGTGCATGCATGCATGTAGACCACCGCGGGCCTCCCACCCCAGCCCGCTGGGCTCATGTCATGTATGGATGGTATACACACCGTTTGTACTTCCCCACCTACAATGGGAGACGCACTGGAGGGGACAAGCTTCGATAAAAGAGGGAGTTTCCAAGGAGGAGTGCAGCATGCTTTGAAGCCGCAGCGACGCTGAAAGCGCACCTGCTTTGTGAATTCTGTCAGCACCCGCTTGATGTCCGTGATAGTGGCGGCCCACTTTGAGGGCTCCATGGCGGTGTAGGGATGCTGGAACACGTCCTGCAGGCCCCAGAATGTGGCATAGAAGGCTGCGTCCACCGGCTGCCCATTGCTGTCCACCGCCCCCTGCCCAACCCACACCAAATGTCAAAGCCTTGTACCAAACCACGTGTCAAGTGCCAAAGCATGCAATACCGCTGCTGTCTCCTCACATATTCGACACAGTGGCGATCATACACGCTGCCAGGATACCGCCTCCATGTGTGTGCATCACAGACACGGGTATCGCATAAAAGCAGCAGTACTATGCAGAGCCCTCCTGTCGAGGGGTTCACTCGGGGCAATGCTAGCTAGCGCCTTACACAGTAAGCAAGAAGAGAGTGTCTGCATGAAAGAGGGTGCGAGCGTTAAAGTAGAGAGGGAGGGCTGCCTCGCGGTGCATCGACAACACAAGAATCTCCCGGCCCAGGACAATTGAAAAGCGCGGGATGGGCACCTCGGGGACGTCCTCGACGGGGGTGGAGTGGCTGGTGTTGAATTGGCCCTGCACGTTGAGCCCCGAGCGGTCCAGCAGCGGCAGCAGGCGCGTGAGGAACATCAGGATGCGGCCGCACAGCTCGCTGCTGCTCGCGCGCGACAGCCGCCGCAGCAGCTGGTTGCAGATGCGCAGCACCGACAGCTTCGAGTGCGACGTAGCGCTCCCAAAGTTGTACACCTGCGCAGCCGCCGCGCCGCCTGAGCCTCATCAAGTACACGACCCGTATACCCTGTTGATGGGATCAGGCCATGACAGCAGCCTGTGGAATCTGCGATCGACGTAGAATGGAGCCGGCCAGCCGCCGCCTCTTTCTTTGGAAGCCTGTCAGAGTCTGCCATCCGCTTCCCCAGCTTCTAGCTCTTATAATTTAGCTTTAACCAACTGCTTTGTATGCCTGACGCTCCTCCTGAGGTGCAATCTGACTGCAGAGATTTCTACCGTGTCCTCAAAGGCAGAGAGTAAAAGATAAAGCAGGGGGGCATGTGTGGTGGATGAGCCAGCCTCCGTTAGGGGGTGAAGATGACTGTGAGGGAAGTGCCCACCTGGCGCAGCTTCTGTATGCGCGACTCTAGGTAGCCGAAAACGCCCTCCGCCTCCTCAATGGTCGACAGCTCCATCACATCCTCCATGATTGCGAACACCAAAACTGCAAGACCCAGCACAGCACCGTCTTTCTGATGGACTGCAAGCAGAGCTCAGCGGATATACTGAGGCTTCTATCATGTTTGCACAGTGTCTGTGATGCAGAAGCGCTAGATTGCTCTATGTCGGCCTCAGCCTCATGCCACACCTGTATCGATCTGGCGCTGGGATCCAAGGTAGACCGTCAGGTCCAGGAGACATGGAATGGAAGGCTCTGATGCCCCCGCATGCCTATACTGCGTGGAATTGACACCATGCTCCACTGCAGACTTTACGAGGCTGGCGCATGCCTGCCGCACACTGTGTTCCAGAATGGTGCGCCCGATCTGGCTCTGCTCTGATGCCAGCATGTTGAGCACCTTCTGCCCAGCCTGCGTGGCACAGGACCTTGGGACAGCATGCCACTGCGAGGTGTCCTACTGACTTCCATCTTATTCAGACTGTACTCGATTTATTTTCCATTCATAAGGCTGATTTAATTCAGTGAGACTTTCCGGGATCCATCCTGCACTGACCTCGTTGGTGGTCACCCATGGAGCCAGCAGCTCGACGTTGCAAAGAGCAGCTGGTACAGCGTGGTCGACAGCACCATCGGCGACCAGACCGCCAACGATTGCCTCCTGCATTACTCCAGTCATCTTTAGTCCAATCTACGCTGTGAAAGAAATGCAAGAGCCCTTTCTGGCATTGATCTGTCTTACCTCAGCTTGTTGGACACACTGGTCAAAGTCCGTTGCTGTTTCTCCATCCACTTCCATCTGTAATTTTAAGAATTTCAATAAATCTGGGCTCTCTGTGAGGCGCGTTCAAAAGAGAGATTGCTTGAACACATCTCACAGTGGCAGTGAAGACCTGAGGCTATCATTCAAAATCTTGCAAAGCATTCTTTAAAATTATTGCAATCTGACAATGTGGAAACTAAACTCAGGGAGGAGACTTGATGAATGATCGTGAAAGTAAAGACATACCCTCCCATAATCACCTCTTTTTCCGATAGGGCCAAGGGGAAGTATGATATCGGGGCAGCACATAATTCTGGGGCCTTCGAGTCAACCAGGACGTCGAGACAGCTTCCTGCTCTCGCTCCCCTCACGACGCAGTACTTTACAATTGTCCTTCATCAAAAGCTGCAGTGTAAAGTCGAGGCAGGTTGCGAGGGCTGGCAGTGCCGTGCTTCTTTGGCCACTGAGTGTCTGGTGGCGGGAGTTTAGGAGTGCCTCCTCGTCCCCACGACCAACGGCTATTCGGAGGAGCACACCGAGCTTCTCGGGGGGCATCAACACTGCCACATATAAGAAACTTATAATATAGCACTTGGACATAGCACCAGCGGAGATGGGTGCCGGTTGGAGGCGCGTTAAAGAGAAGGTGAAGCCTTTTTGCCAGCTGTTGATGGCCTTTTAATTCCTATCAAAATGCAAGCATTGGAGGCACAGGCGATACCGGATTACTCTCGTTTGTAATGTTTATGATGTTTGCTGCTCCAACCTGTTGGCAATATCTGCTGAAGTCGTTTTACACCTCTCTACTTTCTGGCAGTGTAACATCTGCCTGCAAAACCCTTGGCTTCTCTTACATGTCTGGTTGGGCACGCAGGTGAAGCAAAGCTGGCAGTTGAACGAGAAAAACTTTATTGCGACTTCCAATGCCAGAAATGAGCACATGCTGAAGGAGGCTGGAGACTTTGCAAACCACCTGAAGCATTGTGAGAGGGACATCAGAGCACTGAAGAATGCTACAGAAGGTGACTACTGCTGTGTTTCTGCCGCATTTACGATGATTCGGCTGTTAAGACGGAGTCTTGGAGCACATCTGGGACACTCAGCCCAGTTTCACCATTGAGAAGTATATCACTGAAACTATATTTCTTCGCAGGTCTTTTGATCACCACAAAAGCCATAATGGCGGCTCCCCTGCCAAGGGTGTTTGAGGAATCAGCAGGTGGAAAGGCAGTGCCTGTTCCAACAGCACCGGGCCAGAATGGAAACATTGGAGGGGACTTCAGGGCAGACGAGCTTGTGAGGGTGTCCAAGGACACTGTAAGCTCCCAACTCTCAGCTTGCTCCCAATCCTGTTCGTTCATGCTATCACTTCTGCATTTTCGTCGCTGTGCAAGGTTTACTATATATACATTGTTGTCGCATCCGTCATACATGAATATGGAAAACGCACTCTCACCTACAGGGCTCTCCAGTACCGTTTGTGTTTGTGGACGCAAGCTGAGTTGTGGGTCATGGAATGCAGTCCAAGAAGCTGGAGGCGGAAGTGCTGGCGCCCATGGCCAGGTGGACAACAGCTTACTCGACAGTGCAGGCAAGTGTCTTACACGCTGGCACAGCCTTGCAGTCACTTTGAACATCTTTGCACATTCCTTCTCAACTCTCTATGTCTCACCCCGCCCTAGGCCGCCACCGTTTTGCAGACTGCATTGCCTTACGCAGCTGGAACATGCATGATTCTGTCTCTGTTTTTAATAAAGCATTTGCTGTGACTAAGAGTGGCGTCAGTGCAGGGGAGGATGAAGCGGCTGGAACAGGTGCGGCTGGAGGTGGATTCCAGGCGGCACACAGTGACGGGGCTGGGGCATCAAATCGAGAAGCAGAGGGCCAAGGTGACCCCTGGGGGCGCCAGCACCGCACAGAAGGCGGAGAATCAGATGGACCAGACCATCAGGAAAATGCAGCACAAGGAGAACAAGCTCGCAGGTGGGCCTGCCACCCTGCTCTAGTGGCATGAATCATTGGGGACGTGATTTGGTCATCGCCAAGGTCCATGCATTTGCGGTGCATGGACCTGACCGAGACATGCCACGTCCCCGTTGACCTGTGACTGGGGAGAAGTGAATTCACCAGCAGCTCTCGTCTGTGAGATGTAGCAGAAAGCAGATTGGTCATCGCAACTTTTTTTTTTATGCGTGACTCGGGTGATGTGGCTGCAGCGGCGCGGCAGTCGTTCAAGGAGCAGGAGGCGCTGGTGTACCAGCAGCTGGCGCAGCTCATCCGCGACGGCGTCTGGCTCAAGAGCTACCTCGCAGCTGTCATGCGCCTGGAGCAGGAGGCCTTCCAGGTGCACCCACCGCTCTCATGCACCGAGTGATTTTTTGCTTATTTGATATACAGGGTGTTTTTGTACTTTTCATTCTGTGTTGACTCGTCATGGGTCCTTTCGCTGATGCTGTCCCAGGTGGGGGGAGACCTTACCTGCATGTGCTGTCTACGCCGCATGCAGGGGTCTACTTCTCGTTTCTGTTGACCGGTGTTTGCCCAGCATAGAGCTCTGGGGAGGGCGGGTTTCAGCGAAAAGCTTCACGTGGGGACTCCCTCAGATTGGGGATGGCTGACATGGGCTGTATTGGTGGCGCAGGCGTCATACGCGGCCCTGGGACCGAGTAAGGCGCAGCTGCCGCTGCCGCCCATGTCACCTGACGGCATCACCAGCACAGTGCCCCCCACCTCAGAGCCGGCCGGAGTCTCCATCCCAGCCAGCCGCCCCTTTGACGCAGCGCAGGTACCGCCTTCTGCCCCATTACTGTGCCATGAGTCACACCCCCGCATGCATGTTCCTGCTTGTGCCTCGCTCCCCCAAGCTGGCATTCAGCGTTGCATGCGCCCACTGCCCTGCTCGCCCACAGGCTGCTAACGTGACCGGCACTCTGGGCCCCAAGGTGACTGGCAAGCGGCTGGCCGCCACCGGCAAGGAGAATGGCGTCGGCCTGGCCTCGTCAGCCTACTCCGCCAAGGACGAAATGCCGGCAGCGCCCACGCAGCAGCACCGGCGTACTGAGTCCCGCGGCTACGACCGTTACGGGGAGCAGAACTACGGCGCCAGAGGGGATCCCGTGCCCGCCTGGTAGATTTGCCCGCGCATGCTGCCGGCCGCTGCATTCGGGGTTAATGCAGTGTGCTGCAGCGCCGGATGTTAAAGCACAGAGCTGGGGAGGATGTTGGATCTGTCCCGGCTGGAGCAGAATGTATGAGCTGGCAACCTTGTGATGGTCAGTTGGGTCAGAGGATGGAGACTGCTTTTGCAAAGACGAGTGCCGCGTAAAGGCAAGGAACGCAGAAAGGCAGGGATGAGGAAAATGCCAAGGGGGTATTGCGGGTTTTCCTGTTGGGTACTTTATTATTATGGGATTGCTGGTGGGGAAGCAGGTCCCACTCTCAATGCAACGAATGAGAGGCAAGCTGCATTTGACTTGAAAGGTGACTCGTGGAGATATTGGGAGTCATTATGAGACTCCGATGTTCATGGTCCTGCTTCTCAGAATGACTGGGTCAAAGCTGATGAAACTCCTGCACGGGAATGTCTGCCACATGAGCTGCTTTCCTGGGCCTCACCAGGACGCTGGCTGGGTGCCAAAGATGGTCAGCTCTAGAGTCATGACATCTTGGTAGGATCCTTAGTAGAAGTCGGACTCCACTCAGCAGGCTGCTCCTTTAAATTGCGGTCCAATCGGCCAAGACTTGAAAAGATCGCCAGAATTGTCCCATGAACAGTTGCGAGGTATAGTGGGTGATATGCTGTGAGCGACCTCCAGTGACACAATGAGCATGCGTGGGCGCTCTCAAGTGCACGTGCTGTTGTCACCCCTGAAGATGTGTGAGCTACTAATCATTCAAGGTAGAACGACTTCAGCTCGCCGAGATCGGCGATCGATTCGCGAAGAGCCCAAGCTTGTCTCTGACCATGCATGTTGACATTTCAACATATAGATTTGATGTCAACAGCTGTATATATCCCTGGGTACATCCCTTAAACTATGGTAATACTCAATGAGGAGCGCCTTTTTTGGACCTTGAGGCCAACAGCCAATGAACGCTTCCAATGCAGTGGAAGGCCCCACAAAACTACGCGCGCGCCCGAGGCGCTGCTCACCTTCCCTATTAATTACCCCATCTGTCTTGGATGTTTCTTTAGTACAAGGTACTTGGTCGCTGCCATCCACCTGTTCAGAGACGTTGGGCGTAGGTAGTCTGCATTTGTGTGGGATGGTCTTGTGAGGCATATTGGGTCAACCATCGTCAAGGGCCGCCAGCCTCGGTATTCAGAACCTTCAAAGTCCAGCCTTTAAACGCAGATGTCGGGTACCACGCCAGCTTGCAGGCGTCAGTTGATGGACGAGCATGCACGGTATCTAAGGAAACCTTGAAAGAGTTGCGGAACCTGTGGATAGAGGAAAACAGTCACAGCGGCCTCAACCATCTGACGAGGTACCCCTCTTCGACGGGCAGGTCTCTATGACAACTTCGTTGATTCAGGCACCATCCATCACTGACACTCAGGACCTCAATGGGCTTGGGATTATTCGTCGAGGTTTGGGTCGATTCAATTATGCCGAAAAGCAGCTTATCAAGGATCTTCTAGCTTTGCGAGATTTAAGACTAACAGCCGTTGGCTCCTGCTCGGAACCAAGCTTGGTGGAGTGCCGAATACCTCGCAGCATAGATCATTAATACATATGTTCGGTGCCCTTTCCATTGCTTTATAGCTCCTGCGTTCTGGGCAGGGCTTTCACATTGGCATGCCCGAGAAAGCCCAGCTATTCCTACTATCCGAAATTTCGGACTAAAACATAATCATCATCGTTCATGATTCCGTTCTTGTATTTGATGTTTCGGTATGTCTTTGTGCAGGATAGGCTTCAGGCGAGGAGACGGGACTCCGATAGCCAGAGTCGTTGGAAGGTTGCTGTCATCAGCACTTCTCCAGGCAGACGCACTTGCAACCGAAACCCATCAGGTAAAGTATGCATACACGCCAATAGTTGCTTTTAGGAGGTGAAAATCCATGCTCATTCTGGACAAGCATACACTATCAGCTATGAGATTGTTTGATAGGGTGCAATCTTATGTGTCTCGTCTAGCCTCAAGCACCAGGTCAGAGTCAGCTAAGATGGCACGATTCATTTGCACTATCGAATCGACCCGCTTTTCTTTGTGATGGCAGCATTACGGCCTATAGACTGTAGTATTCTGTCCCAACCTTGGTTTGAATGGGATGTTTGTCAGAGTCGCCAGTGTGAAGAGACTCAGAAGTCCCTGGGTGGCATATAGCAACAAATGAGTAGCAAGCTGCGTAGAAGCCTATAATGGTGTCTGCATTGCCTAAGCAGTATGGAAATCTGGCCTAGGCTGCCATGTCCATATGTCTACCTTCCTCAAGTGCCTGCAAATGCCTGCAGGGTGGGCAATGTGCTGAGGAGCATACATGGTCCTGCTGTGAACCAGCACACAAGGCAGACAGGTACCAATGGTATCGAGCTACGTGGGTAGCGTGACTCAGCAGCTGTCGCCGCGGCACCTGCACTTGTCCCAGTCATGGCCGCTAATGACCCCCTCACAAGGTCAGCTGCCCTCCGATAGAGGCAGTTCCTGCGAGTACGAGGTGCCGCTGCCCTACTCGGCCGCCCAGCCGGCCTGGGATCTCACCCTGGAGCCCATCTGGAAGATCACAGCCGCCCTCAAGGGAAGCCGACAGGATAGCTGCGCCACATCGACGGCCGCCGCCGCGCCGACCGGCGCGCCGCTCTCGCCGCTTGCGCAGCGGGCCGCCAATGCGGCAGTGCGCGCAGCCGCCGGCTGGCTGTCCCCCGGCCAGTGGCGCTCGGCGCAGGCCGCCGGCTCCGCCGCATCGCCGCGCAAGCCGGCAGCACCGGCGCGCAGCAGCGGCCCGGCGGCCGCACAGCCGGCTTCGCAGCCGGTCACGGAGGACGGCCTGGTGGCGTTCAGGCCGCGGAGGTGGCTGGCGGAGGGTGCGTCGGACCTGGAGAGCAGCATCACGGCGCTGGCCGACGCGCTGGGCGCTCTGCAGTGCACCGGCAGTTCACAGTGCGAGGCGTTCCCGTCCTTGGCAGACCTCCATCAGCCGTCCATCGGCGCGCCCTGCTGGCAGGTGCCACAGCCGCGCAGAAGTGAGGTTCCGCTGTTCAGCACAACCGCCGCATACCTGGGCTCAGACGAGTGGGACGACGGGGAAGGCAGCGTGGACGGGGAGCTGGGCCGGTGCAGGGAGGATGAGCGCGAGGAAGCTCCGCTGCAGCTGCAGCGCAGCTGCTCCTCCGAGTTCTTCTCGGCATGCAGCGGCAGCCTCAGCGCGTCCGAGGAGCGCTTTTCCTCTGCGGAGGCCAGCCCGCCGCAGCGGCACTCGCCGCCGCAAAAGGCGCCGCTGGCCGCAGTTCCAGCCAGCACCATCCGGCAGAACCTGCTAACTCACTTCCCTGAGGCTGCTGCAGCCAAGTCCGGCACAATAAGTGAGGAAGAGCATCAACCCAGCACGGCCCCGACACCCCAGCCATCCAGCGCTCAGGTACTCACAGCCTGCTTGCAAATCGGCACGACATCCCCTGTCAGTTCTGTCCCTTATAAGCAAATCTTGGGGACCCTTTACTTGCTGCACAGCTCCATGTTCTGGCTACAGCATCCAGGTACTTGCAAGTCATCCCTAAAGGCAGATGCCTCCCTGCTCTAAACACACAACCAAGATATTATTCACACATGCATGCGCAGAAAGCCAGGACTAAAAAGCAGAGCATTCGGCGCAGGCACAAGTGCCCCTGTTCAGCCCAATTGCGATGGCGGCCGCGCGCGGCGCGTCGGACCTGCAGACGCCGTTTGCTACGGCGTGCTTGGCTTCGCCCTTCGAGGCGCCGAGCCCCCGGGACATGCACCTGTCGCCGGCGGAGGAGCGGCTGGTGCCCACGCCCTCCCTGGGCAGGAGCTGCGGGCTGCCTGCGGGTGAGTCAGCGGAGGGTGACTCGCCCCGGGAGCAGGCCGAGCGCGAGCGCGCGTTGCGCATGCTCGCCTGCCTCTGGGCCAACACCGAGAAGGCTCCCTGGGCCGAGGTGCGCACCTTTCTCCCCACTCGATATGATCCAGATCATTTTGGCCAGCCAACTTGCACAAGCGAATTGCTCTGGGGATATGTGGCTGCCCGCCTCTTGTACCCCGCCCATGCCTAACCATTCATCCCTGAGTCTAGCAGATTTCGCGCCTGAATGTCTCCAGCTCAGAGCTGCAAAGTTTGTTTGGTCTCCTGGCAGGTGCCTGAATGCAAGTCATTATCGTTGTCCAATCTGAAGCTGCCTTGGGACTGCATGCGTCACCCTGTGTCAAGATGCAAGGCGAAACCATCTGGTGATAAGAGAGGCCGGTCATGCATGACTGCAGGCGCAGCCACCACAGGCGGACAGCAGAAAGCGCGACCAGCCGCACCCGCAGCGGCCGGCCGCGCCGCCGCCTGCGTCGTGCGCGGCGCAGCACAAGAGCGGCGGCGCGACGGGCAAGCGCCTGTTCGGCATTGTGGGCGATGGCCAGAGCGAGTGGCAGCCCCTCGTGCGCGAGTGCAACCAGGTGCTGCATTCACCTTTTGCAGGCTCAAATAGTTGTGTCCCCAAAGGTTGTTAAGGCCTTCTTGCAGCTGCAATTGACCTGGACCCCCAAACTGTTGAGGGGCCGCTCCAACTGGCCCTGCCAGAGCCTCTTGGCTCTGGAGACTTCTCACATCCGAGCGGAAGAGTTCAGGCATGGCGTCCTCATTACTCATCAGCTGCTAGCTCACTCCTCTGCTCAGACAGTTTCCACGCCCGTGGCATGCGCTGGTTTCACGCATGCATGATATGCTTGCCCACCCAGAAGTGGGCCCTGCGATGCTGGCTGATGTGCAGATCAGAGGCATCAAGGTGGCAGGAATCCTTTGGGGTCAATGGTACAGGTGGTTGCTGTAACTTGGTGGCTTGATGTAAAGCAATTGCTGCTGTCCTGCAGATGATGGAGCTGGGTGGAGTGGACACCGAGTGGCTGCACGACATGTTGGACTTCGCAGACACTGTGTACGGTTGACAGCTGCGTCTGCTGCCTTGCAAAGCTGTCTTCCGCGGAGCCATGCGGCGCAGCCTCATTGAAAGCGTGTGTCTGTCCCAGACACTGATGGGACGGAGACACACAATCAGCTGGCGAGCAATATACCACTGCACCCCGTGCACATATCCAGAGGCAGAGAACAGAGATTTGCTCGGGGCAAGCTCGCAGAGGCTATCCTTGCCATTCCATGCGACGTGGGCCGTGCTGCAGAAGGCTGATGTGAGGTGCTTGGCAGACGGGTGCTCCGAAGAAGCTTCCAAGACCGCGGAAGCTTCATGGAGCCTCCATAGTGTGCTGAAGCTGCCTCTCGAGGATGTAGAGCTTGCAAATGTATGTGTAGGATAGTTTTCCCCGTTCTTGCTCGCTTTTCCTGCATTTGCTGCAAAGGCAGCATCAGCGCTGAATGGTATTGGAACTTGATACTGGCAGAGCATGTCTGCATTAGCAGCGCCAATTGTGATCATTGTCACTGTGTGCAAATTGAACTGCAATCAAAAACACATGAATAGACCTGAGGTCACAGCAGCAGACTGCGTCCGAGATACAGATGACATAATATAATATATGAGAGTTGCACAGCTTTCCTGCTGGTATTGTCACTGTGGCTTGTCCTGAGAGAGAACAAGCGTGGGAAGGCTTGCTAGCTTGTGCTGTTAATTTATCTTTGACTGCTGCATCAAGATGCAGACGGTGTCTGATATTGCTCAAGCTGCTGAGTGTACAGCTTTAGCTGCAAGTCTTTGTGGTCAATCACAATGCAACAAATGCCACTACTCAAGGGCGGTTAAATTAGGTGGAATGCAGGACCCAAACGGTATCTGCTGAGACAAGGAAGCAGACACAAGTTGAGTACCTAGCGCAGTGTTGAGACCTTGAGCACTCCAAAAGGATGTGTATGGTCCTGCATCATCTGCAGTGCATGTGAGTGTAATATGCAGCTCATGCATTTGTTCCTATACAGTACTTGGATCCAGATAGACTCCAATGCAGACCTGTCTAGATACAGAGTGTTTTACAGCTCAGTATACCTTTGTGCGCAATCCAGGCAATACATGACTTACACCAGAGACACTTTATTTTCTGGCAACTGCCGCTCCAGCATCCAGTTTTCAAGTTCAGAAAATCTCTTTGTGTGTCAGTTTATGGCTCCTATGCTATCACTGCTCAAGATGCTCCTATCCCTGTCAGGCAGACGGATATGGAGGGCCTGTCAAGTGGGGGCTGCAGCTCAGCAACATTCAAACTTGAATGAGGCCTGATCCTAATTAGAGAGTGCGATATCCTCTCCAGTTGCAAACTCAGATCTGGTGATGATCTGAGGGCGCTGGCTGACTCCCTCAGAAGAGCTGGGCTCCACAGACTCTTGGCGGCCCATTAGGAACTCCATCTCGTGCTTTGTCAGCTTTGCGCTGGCAGCAGAGCCCAGGTCTGCCTGGCCTATGATGCCCTCCACCACCCTCCTCTTCCACTCCTGCAGCTCAAATATCCTCTCCTCCACCGTGCCTGCCCATGCACGCAGCCCCATTAGAAAGACTTACTGTGCCACAGCCGTCAAATGCGATGTTATCATGCCATTGCTGTCATCTGCAGATCCGCAGAGCTTGGTGCGGAGGCCCAGCAATATTGAAGGCTGCTCTGAGGCAATGACTCCAATCGAGGAGCCATTTCAATTGGTAATTTGGGAGCCTCCGGCACCAGACGACCTCTGGGTGGGGCGACTTACTACATGCCATTCCCAATCTAGAAGGGGGTCTCGATCCTTGCATCCAGGGTCTCCATGCAGATTGGGTCCAGGGTCTCCTGGATGCAAGGATCGAGACCCCCTTCTTGGATGCGTGATGGTGCTGGTTGGTTAGGGGTCTGTACGCTTCTGGCCCACGAGCGCACCTGGCACGTAAAGCTTGAAGACTTGGACGACCCTGGTCTGGCCGATGCGGTCTGCGCGGCTTATGGCCTGCTCCTCCAAGTAGGGATTCCAGAACGGCTCAACCTGTGGACCGACACAGACAGTTTCTCTATGTAGCTCTCCCCATCATGCACGCATCAACGATGAATTTGCACACACTCCAAGGCTGCTCGAGTAGGTTGAGAACGGCGAGCACCCATACACATACACTGGCATGGCTGCATGGCATGCAGGAAATGCATGGCAGAGGCTTATGGCACACGCACACACACGCACACACATTGTAGATATACAGAGGGGAAAGTGTTCGGCTTCACCAGGACCACCCTGCTGGCAGCAGGCAGGTTGAGGCCTGTGCCGCCGGCCATGGTGGATATGAGGAAGACGGTGTTGTCCCGATCCCCGCAGAAACGCGCTATGTTGTCCGCCCGCGCTGCTTCTGTCATGCCGCCATCCAACCTACAGAACCCAACGTGTCTCATCCTCATGGCATTGCTGTCTCCAACATGCCTAGTACCTTCACGCCCGGACCCAGCACCACCTAAAGGTCTGGGTGCAGACCTGAGCACCATTTTGCATACTGCCTTGTTTCACAGCGGCGTCTCTTGCCTGGCATGAACAGTCATCAAGGCAAAGACCCAAGGAAAAGACAGAGCACACCTGCAGAAGGGAACGCCCTCTGCTGCCAGGATGGGCTCGAGCAGGTCCAGCGTGGCGGTCCACAGGCTGAACACCAGCAGCTGCTCGCGCTCGGCTGCTGCCTCCAGTGCCGCGTGGCGCAGATACTCCAGCTTGGCGGACGACAGGTGGCGCAGATGCGGCTCCACAGAGCTGCCCTCCACCAACTCCAGCATCCCTGTGCTGGCGCACACCTGGCATTCCTGCTCCACCCTGGGGGACCACTCCTGCCGCGCCCAAGACACACTCGGCCAATATTGCATGGTAAAATCAGCAAGACACCCCCCGCTGCTTCTGCACGCGAAGATGTCTCCTGGGCATCTTCTGAGGTCCTTCAACCTCCTGCTGCAGCTTTAGGCAAGCACACAAGTCCCTGCAGCTTCACCTTCATCAAAGTTTCTGTTGGACTGTTAGCTGGGCATCCTGAAAGGCATGATCAATTGTGGTGGATTGAGGAATGAAAGTGTCTGCATGTGAGCATGGGAAGGTCTGGTGTGCGCACCTGGCAGTCGACGCAGAAGAGGTGGGTGCAGGGCAGCCGGTAGGCGGCGGGCTTGCCGCACAACGAGCACTGCCAAGTATCGCCGTCGCAGACAGGTACCCGCTGCTGCTGCTGCTGCTTCTGCTGTGCGCGGGCGGCCTGCAGGGAGGGGTGGTTGCAGGCCATCTGCAGCCGCCTCAGCTTGGACAGGAGGAATGCGGTGTTGCTCTCCTGCTCGCTCTCCTCCTGCGTCTCTCCTGTCAGCTCCTCATAGTGCAGCCTCTCCTCAGCGCTGAACTCGATTGCCACCTTGCGCATTTGCCTGCACAACGTCCCAGGAAAATTATGTTTTGAGCGCTGCTTAAGGCCAATCTATAAGCCCACTTGATCCCCGAAACTCATCATTGCGAGAAAAGTCAGGACTTCATATCTGCTCCGATAGATTCGTCCCGGCACTGTGCAGGCACAGAGCGGGCAGGTGGGGGCAGCAGAACGTGCTTGGTTACAAACGATCACAAGGCAAATTGGGCGGCAACAGAGCACCTTCCGGGCAGCTGCACAATGGGTGCGCCATCGATGCAAGACTGCTTGGTGCGGCGCAGCATGATTGGCGCCAGGATTCTGCGTAGCCTGTTCAGGCTGCGCTGTCCTTCCTCAACCACGACTACCTCCCTCATAAGCTTGGCGAAGGCCGCGCGGCTGTTGAAGGGCTTATAGCCCAGGAAGACAAAATAGGAGAAGAGCTCCTCGGGGCTGTTCTGCAGAGGCGTGCCGCTCATGACCCACCTCTTTTGCCCCTGTCATCATGCATGCGCATGTCAGCTGTAATGTTGACTGCCGAATCAGCGCCGAGGGTGTGAATCAGGCGGGCGGCACAACACACAATCTCAACAGCCATGCATGCTCTGAAAGGAACCCCCTTAGGGGTGATTGCTGCCGAGCAAGGCGCTGTGCAGACCCTACAGTGAGGCAAGCCAAGGGAGGAGAGTTTCATTTTTGACCTGCAGCAGGGCCGCAGCAGCGGATCTGTGTGATCTGTGGTTCTTGATGGACTGAGCCTCATCAATGATCACTCTGTGCCACGCCACCCTGAGCACAGACAGACAATTTCATTGAGTCAGGAGCTGCCACGCAAAAGACAACAGTGGCTCTTCTTGAAGATTTCACCCTGGAGGATTGAGCCGGAAAGGAGGCTTACTGGTGCAGTGCTTTCTGTGTTTTCAGGGGTGAGTCCATGAGCATAGTCTCAGGCGTGGCCAGCACAATGTCAAAGGCTGCAAGCTTCTCTGCCGTGATGGCCAGCCTGTCCTTGCCAGCGTACACGTAAACAGTCCAGTGTTTAGCCTGCAATGTTGCACAAAACAGGCTTTGCAGAGCTCGATATATCTCTCCCAAAGGCATGAGCCCACAGCACATGGCAGCAGAGCGGACCATATCTCAGTCATATAGTGGGATAGTGCCATTGTCTGAGGCGGATCTGGTGTGTTGCTCAATCACAGAAGCTGTCAAGTTGGCAAGCAGACAGTATTGAGTGTGGCTTGCTCGGCCCTCAGAAATAGATGTGCCCACCAGTCTTCGCTTGATTTCTGCCAGCCATGTGGAGTGAAGTGTGCTCTTGGGGCACAGGATGAGGGTGCCTCCTGCCGGTGATGGCGCAGCCTTAAGGGTGTCATCCTCCTCAGCAATGTCTTCACTCTCTGCAGGGGGCTGCTCAACAGGCAAGGCCCCTCGGGGATCGCTCACAACCAGCGCAAGAGCTGTCAGTGTCTTGCCCTGCATTGAAGCAAGCGAGACTCAGCGTCTCAACATGCAAGGACTCTTTATTTTGTGGTGGATTTTGTATGCGTCAACTGCTGTGCAGAAGCTGAGCCTCACCACACCCTGGTCGTCTGCTAAGATGCCTCCAGCCGGCTGCAGTTCCTCGCGCTTGAGCATCCATGTCAGCCCTCGCTTCTGATGTCTCAGCAACTCCTCCCCTTTCCTGAAGCACCCCTACAGGCAAGAGGGCCAAAGACTGTGACCAGAAGGCTTGCATTGTGGCACAACTAGACAACAACATGAGATCATATGCTCATAAGAGGGATGCGCAAGGGATTTGTACGGGATAAGTTGATGTAGGGGCACCAGGTGTTGTCTCACCTCTGGAGGATCTGCCTCATCTGTAGCATCATCAACCAGCTCTCCCAGCAGTGGATTTTTGACTGCTCTGATGAGCTCTTCCGTCCAGGAAACGTCTTCTCGCTCCCTGGGGCCCCTTTCATCCGCTGCATTTGCTCCCCCAACCTCAACACGCGGCTGCAACATACCCATCATGACATGCTCACGTTTCTCCAATGCAACCCGTCACAGATTCATCGACATCAGGAAGAAAGCATGCTGTAATGCCGCGCGCTAGTGCCACTGTTCTGCAAAGCCCAGCAAATAGCAACATGTTGACAGTGCCAGTAAGCTGCCGGACCTTCGATGGGATAGATTGGTCATCCTGCAGGTATGCCTCCAGGGGTTCCTCTTCCTTCCTTTTCAGCACCCAATCAGGAGCAGTGTTTAGCCAGAGGACGAGCCCGCTCTCACTGTGCTTGAAGTCTGGTCGCTTGGCAATGCCTTCCTTCTTGGGACGCAGATCCTGAAAGGAGCCTGGCTCTGCAAAGAACTGACGCCAGAGTGCCTCTACACTGGGCTTCTTCTTGGGCTGCAAGTCCACAGGTGTCATGAGTATATTCACCGCTCAGTGATCATCGACACGTACATCTTGACATGCTGCATGCGCGCCAGCATTACTAGGCCCCATGACACAGCAGCTACACATGCACATTGAAGAGTCGGAGCTGATTGACATCTACTGCACATCATCGTACACTGCATTATGTTATAGTAGACAAGGCTTGTGTCAGTACCCTGGAAGACCCATCTGATGCGCTGTCCAACAGTGCTAGCCTCTGCCTTAGGTCTTGGTCATGCCGATCAATCCACAGAGCAAACTGCGAGTTCGTTTTGTGTTCGAAATCAGCGTAATTTTCTTTGAGCTTGGTTTTACGTTGATCCCAGAACTCAGTCGGATCTTCGAAGAACCGATCCCAATGCCCAGTTTTGTCAGCTACAAATCGTTGCCATCTCGACTTCCTTTTATAAACAGCTGCCTGAACCACTAATCGTCGTAATCTCAATCTATTGGAGATTGGATAGACAGACAGAAGATTTCGTGCAAGCATTTATGAGTTTGCTGGGGTGCATCAGGCCGTCCCTGATTCCCTTACACCCCACGCAAGAAGAAAAGGAATCAGCCCATGGTCCCTTGAGAAGTCCATATGCACTCTAACCATTGGCACTCCCTCTCCATCTCGAACAAATGTGAGCCCACGCACATGTGCAACACATGAGGGTGTAGATGTGGCCAGGCCAGGAACATGCAAGCATGTCAACTTCCCTCAACTTCCAACTTCCATCCCAGATACAGGCCTGCCAGCAGGCAACATTGTTTTTATGTTTGTGTGACTGTTACAGAGAGAAATTACTCCACAACGCTCTTCTGAACGTGCCATCATGATCATAGCAAGTCGGTGATACAACCGGTTGAACTTCAATGTGGCACACATATGTGCAATACACGTGGTACATGCCATGCAGTGCGCGTGCTGCAACTCTTCAAGAACTCATTCATAGGACACGGCACTCACATCCCAGCCACTCACTTACACTCTTATCCTCCCATTTACACTCAACTCAATAGTGGTGCGTTACACATTGGGCAGGCCACTGGCCGGGAGTAGTCTGTCGAAGACAAGAACCAGCGATCTATGCACTCCAGGTGGAACTTGTGCTTGCAGGGCAGCCGTCTGAGGACTTCTCCAGATGCATAGTCCTCACAGCAAATGCTGCATGATGCACTGCGGTCATACAACCGCACAATTGATCAATATGACAGCATGTAGGGTTGTTGACTCTGAATCAAGTGGCAATGACAGCATGTTGCACTACCCCAACAGGCGCCCGGGCTTAATCACAAAAATGAATTTATTGATGAATCATGTCGATGCTTGCAGGTTGCCCCCCACCTGCTTGTGCCCTCGCCACCAGCAGCCAGAACTTTCTCCACCGCCTCATTCCTCTCCAAGCCAACCTCCTTCACTCCCCTCTGCCTCAACATTTCCTGCAATGCACTTGCCTGAAGTACCACTGCATCCCAGTCCGCTAGCAGCAAAACACCCCTTGCCTGTGAGTGCCTGCCTCAATGTACGAGGGATATCCAGCAAACGACGCTCTTGTGAGTGCCCGTGTCTTGGGTCAAAGTAGCAAGAGCTGGATGGAGGGACTCACCCTCAAGTCATGCAGCGAACAGCGCTGCAGGTCTTCCCTGGTCACAAAGTCCTCCATGGGCAGGCTCTGCACAACACGAGCCACCTCCTCAAAACGCTGCTGCCTGGTCTGGCGCCTCTCTGGAGCCCCCTGCCCGGTTGCACCCTGCTGCCTGGCCTGCCCTTGCCCCTGCCTCTGCCCCTGCCCAGGACCTACCAGGGAGCGCTGCACCGTGGGCCAGAAGCCGTGGCGTTGCACCTGCAAGGTCCAACAAGCATTGGAAGATCCGGACCATACGTGCTTGCAAGTACGTCCAAGATGTTAGAAAGAAATTGAAAGGCTGGAGTACACCCTACATAGACTGTACAGTCCAAGTAGTAAGACAGTGGGGAAGGGAGCGTGCCTGCCATGCACCGAGACCTGCAGCAGCGGCTAGTACTAGCCAGAGACCTGGGCCTATTAAGATGCCATTGGAGATCAGCGTAAGCAGCAGGAACAGTGGTGGAAGGAACCATTGCACTCCTCCTTGTGCCCCACTGAAGTTGCCGAAGAACAGGATCATGCCAGCATTGTCAGATCTGTAATTGTCATGGAAGAGTTCTCTTCTGGACTTGCAAGCCAATTCTCTGGTGATCTACTATTACAATGGGTAACAACAAGCACGATCTCATTGATGAGCAGCTGGTTCTAATCCATCTGCTCGCACACAACAATGTCAAGGTGTTTCCCAACGTTGATATTCAGATCAATGCAGCAAACGGTCTGAATGAGAAAGAATGGCGCATAACTGGTGCGACCGCAGAAAATTCGACACCAAAACCCTAGACCAGGACCAAGCCATGGAACGCCGTTTGGCAACCTGGACATATTGCTCTGCAGTGGTGGGCGGCTGTGCTACAGAAACTTTGAGTTAGCAGCCATGGCCTCTGCCAGGCCCCTCGTCAGCGTGCAGTCCCTTGCAGGGGAGGCTGCTGAGCAGACAAATCTTCCAGCAGTGTTTTCTGCACCCCTCAGACCAGACATCGTGCGCATTGTTCACACTGGCTTGGCCAAGAACAAGCGTCAGGCCTATGCAGTCAGCGTGAAGGCTGGGCATCAGACCAGTGCAGAGTCATGGGGTACCGGGCGTGCAGTCTCCCGTATCCCCCGTGTGCCAGGCGGCGGTACACACCGTGCAGGCCAGGGTGCCTTTGGGAACATGTGCCGTGGAGGTCGCATGTTCGCTCCCACAAAGACATGGCGCAGGTGGCACCGTAAGGTCAGCATCAACCAGAAAAGGTGCGATCATCGCTCAGCAAAATCAATTTTATCTGAGCAGGACAAGACGGCTGTGCATGGATCAAAGCTGTAGTATTTCATCATTTATTAATTTACATCTTTATATTATATCGATACACTTGTTGAGGGTCATGGGACTTAATGTGATGATTGATGAATGTACAGGTACGCAGTGGTGTCTGCTCTGGCAGCATCTGCTGTGCCCTCCCTGGTGCTGGCACGCGGACACAGGATCGAGCAGGTGCCAGAGATCCCTCTGGTGGTGGATGACGGTGTCGAGACGTACAGCAAGACCCGCAAGGCTCTTGAGCTGCTCGAGAAGCTGGGCGCATCTGCAGGCAAGTTCCCCCTACTATTCACACACTAGGTTGAGTTACCATCAGCTTGATCTGCAATGAAGCATCAATCTGTTTGCCAATCAGCATGGCTATTGCCCTTCCAGGGTTGATACAGCAGTGATCACAGGGATGTTGTTACTGACATGCATCCACAAGCTGATCTGGGCATCTGGGCAGTCTTCCTGATCATGAATCTGTGTTGCGCCGGGCAGATGTGGAGAAGGCGCGCGCCAGCCGCAATGTGCGCCGCGGAAAGGGAAAGATGCGCAACCGTCGCTACACGACGCGCAAGGGCCCCCTGGTGGTGTACAGCGGTGACAGCGGCATCTCACGTGCCTTCAGGAACATCCCCGGTGTCGACCTGCAGGACGTGGAGTCCCTCAACCTGCTGCAGGTGCCTGCTGTCCCCAATCCCTCTGTTATCTGGAGACTCATTTTGGGTGCATCCACTGTGATTGTGTTTGTCATGATGAGGAAACAATTGTTTGCCATGAGACATGTGAGGCTGTTCTGATTGGAGGCGGGGAAGGCAAGATTTGATTTGCAGATTGGAAGCTTTGAAGCTATTGGCTGGTGTAATTGTGAGTGCATGTCTAAGTGGGTGTCTGCGCATGTGCAGCTGGCGCCCGGTGGCCACTTGGGCCGCTTCATCATCTGGACCAAGTCTGCCTTCGACAGGCTGGACGAGATCTTCGGTGCGCCCCTGCTTTCCTCTCATGAGCAGCTCATATCGCTTGTCCCTGACTCCATGTCTTTGCTGGTGTGTGTGCTCAGCATGCTCTGCAGCCTTCAGATGACTGTCCAGCACTCGGTGGTTCAAGTAATTTCTAATTGGGATGAACCGATAGTGATCATTGCGGACTGTATCTCCATGGGAAAGTAAAGAAAGGGATCGTTGCGCTGCTGTGTCTTGACGTGCGGCCGGCATGCTGCGTATGACAGGCACTACAGAAGAGGCCAGCAAGCAGAAGAAGGGGTACAAGCTGCCGCGGGGGCAGATGACCAACGCAGACCTGACCCGCCTGATCAACAGTGACGAGATCCAGTCCATCGTGCGCCCGCCCAAGACCGGCCGCACCAACGTGCCACTCAAGAAGAACCCCCTCAAGAACCTGGGCGCCCTGCTCAAGCTCAACCCCTACGCCAAGTCCGCCCGCCGCGCCGAGCTGCTCGCGCAGGTGCGCCATATTTTTATACACTGATGTCACTTTCTGCGGCACTTATGGGCTCAAATGGAGAAATGCGGACATCAAGGGCAGAGCGAGCGTTAGAGCAAGTATAAAGGGCTGCCTTGCCGTGTAAGTGCAATGCTTGCAAGATACAAGACAGTTGCACTCTGTATGACATGCCTGCACTGTCTCCTGGGGTTACTGCACAGGACAGTGCATGCGATGGGATTGAAAGCTGGGAGCTATCTGGGAGCCCTTGAGCTGGCAGCCAGCAGAAGTCAAAGTGACAGAACGTGCCCTGTGTTCAATGCGGGCATTGCTTGTCTAACGTCCCCACAGGTGCTCTTATCTCCGCTTCACACAGAAGGGGTGCCAGTGATAGTCGATGCTGAGCTGCGGTGGGATCATGCAGGAGCGGAAGCAGAAGGAGAAGACGCTGGAGAAGGCTCGCAAGGCGCGCACAGAGGAGACCAAGAAGGTGGGCAAGGACTTCTATGGCAAGCTCATCCAGGAGTCGGACTACCAGGGAGAGGACTACGAGGTCTTCTCCTCCTGGCTGGGCCAGACCGCCTGAGCAGCTGCCTCGCTGCCTGGCTTCCTGCCTGCCGAGTTGGCTTTGTTTCCATTTGTCTGTTAGGCTGCTGCTTGTAGGAGGAACGGTGTAACAACGGGAATGGATTCTTTGAATACCTGTAAAAGTAGATGCTGGTTGAAGCACATGTGGGCGATTCTGGCATTTTTCACATACTCATGCATGTCGCATCAATGTCTTTTTTCATGCATGGTTTCGAAAGGCCGCTCAGTGGCCATTGAAGCTCCTAATCTACACGATACTACAGGCGTTTAAAATTCCTCTTTGGTTCTGATTTCCCCGAAATATTACAACTCTGTCAGTCGATTGTTGCAGATCGATCATTTCCGAGCAGTTCTCTGAGCAAAATAAACAATGATTCTTAACCCACTGCAATATATTGCAACACAGCTGTCAGGCCCTGTCCCTGACAGCGCCCAGGACTGCATTGTAGCCCTGGTCCAGCACGGGGATGATCGGCTGCTTGCCCTGGTCGCACAGCACTCTATGCGCGCATCCAAAGCCCGAAAACACCACCGCATTCACGCCCTGCCCTGGGAATGTGCTGTCCCCCACACAGTACAATCCCTGCATGCAGAAACCGCCCCCTTCAACCTTTTGTCCACAAATTCTTCATTGCAACAATATCCCTGAAGTCTCTGGACACCAAAGTGAATCTCCCCAAGATCACAAATGAGCAGGGCCACTGCGTGCATCTGGATGCCCTCAATTCATCGTTGTTTTTAATACCTGAGAACATGGCCCCAGCAGAAACACAGCCACGGTGTCTGTCAAGAAGGGGCTGCTTGCCTTGATGGCGGTGCGGTTGAATGGCATGCCGAGCATGCCGAGCGGGCGGCGCGAGGGGATGGGCCCGTAGGAGCCGTCCTCGCGGTTGAGGAAGCGGCGGTGGGTGCGCGGCGTTCCCGTCTCCCGGAACACCGCCGCAGCCGCCAGGCCCTTTAGGTGCGCCTCCACGCGCGCCACCAGCGCGTCCGCCACCGCCTCCTTCTTCCTCTCATACTCCTCCGGTGACAGCCCCTGCTGCCAAGTACTTTTTGCACATGGCCGGCAAATATCACAAAAGGCAGAGGACGTCAAGTATGCATGCACATGATCTGGATCTACACTTGCGGGTGTGCAGTTTAGTAACACCGCCTCGGCTGATTGTGAGGCGTGCGCAATGCTGCTGCTTTGAGTGAGCCTGGCGCAAGGCAGGCATCCCTGGATGATGTGCCATTGGCCGGCACGGGATCGCTCATGGACGTGCAAGGGCCCCTGCTGCAGGTGAATATTGTCTCTGTGCATACAAAGTCCCCTGACATGCAAAGCATTGATATATACAGCTCAATCACTGGAGGCTCGCTGGGTGTTCGGGGCGCACCCGATAATTGTCGATCCAGTCGGGGGAGAAGATGTGAACGATGTGGGTGCCATCGGGGGACAGCGAGGGGTCCAGAAGGGTGGGAATGGACACAAAAAGGGTCCCTAGAGGGTCCTCCATGCGCGCCCAGTCCTCCACAATGATGTGGTGGCATTGCGTCCCGGCCGGCAGCACATCCGCGCGCACGCCCATGTGGATCGACACAAACGATGGCGACTTCTTGTACCGCTTCCTGTGCAGCGCAGACACACATTTAGCGAAAGCATGATTTTTCTACAACAACTCAGCAGCACAGATCTGTGTGCATGTTGTGCTGTACAGAAGCATGCATGCATGTGAATTGTGCGCACATGCATACAAGAAGCAACAAGTGCTGTGCAAGTGCCACTGTGCATGGTTGAGCTTGCAACTGAAGGCTGCTGCAAGACGAGCAGGGGTAAGGATGCCAACAAGTAAGAAACAGGGCGCCCACCTGAACAGCTGCTCTGCCTCGGGCATGTCTTCATCGGCGAGCAGGCGCTCAAAGGTGTCCCATCGCGTGGCATTGGACACCACGGTCTTGCCCCTGAACACCCGACCGTCTGCCAGGCGCACCCCCACCGCTCTCGCTGACTCACCCTCACCCTCCACCAGGATCTGCTTCACCTGCACTCACCGGAAGGTCCAGCAATCATGAACATCCCAGGCACTATCATTGTTCCTCGAGCGAATATTGAATGGTAAACAGGTATTGAAAAAGGGGAAAAGCTGCAATTCGAGGGTGATGGCGGATGAGTGGCACACATTTGCTTTGTATTCGATGTGGCTGCCCCTTTCCTGCAGGCCTGCAACCAGCTCCTCCCCAATCCTGCCCACTCCTCCCACCGGGTAATTGATGCCTCCAAAATGCCGGTCACAAAAAACCTGCACACACAGCATCTTTTATTGTTGCACTGCCCCTGAACTGCCTTTCCCTTGCCTGTCCCAGGCTCGAGAAATCTGCAGGTTCTCATCAGATAGGCGCAGATGCAGAAGTCAAGAGGGCTGCTGAAGTAAGTAGAGATGTAGAGCTCACCATGCCGGCATTGATCATGGGGGTGTGCTCGGCCAGAACGGTGCTCCAGCAGTAGCACTCAATGTCGATGAAGCTGAGCAGCTCGGGGTCCTTGATGTATTTGCGCGCCACATCGCCAGTGTTGGAGGGCAAGTATGATGCAAGGGTGAGGCACGCCAGTGGGTGCTTGGCAAACTCTGGCCCATCACACATAACAACCCTTAAATCAATCTTTGCACCTCCTTCGCACATTGACCATGACATATGACTACTGAAGAGGCAGACAAACTAAGCAGAATGTGCAGCAAGGTCAAGAATCAATTGGCAAGGCAGATGTACCTCCGAGCAGGTATCGGGGTTCTTCCAGGCTCTTCAGCTCCAGCGAGTTCAGTGCATTGAACACCGCCCAGCACTCTCCATAGAACTTTTTAATGCCCTCCCGCTCATGGGGGAAGCGCTGCGAGAGCTCCTCCACAAAGTCATCGTAGTCCCGCCACACCTTCACCTCCAACCCCTGTCCCACACCACAAAGACTGTCTTCATGCACATTCAACAAGTCCCCTTTGGTAGCTATCTCGCTTACACATGAGTTTTGTAAGGCAGCAGCATTGGACAGGGAGGGCATGGGGCAGGGGCATACGTTGGGGTGGGCCTTGGATTGGGGTAGGTGGTAGTGTATCTGTGTGGGGTCGGGCACGGTGTCCAAGCTCTTGCCGACAGCGGCCAGAGCGCGGGTGATGAGATTTGTGGTGCCCTCGTGGCCCATGCCAAACATCATGGAGGAGCCCACATCAAAGGTGTACCCCTCTCTGTGGAAGTGCCCTGCGCTGCCCCCTGGAATGATGTATCTGCGCATGAATGCTGGTTCTTCAGTATGTCCTGCTGAAGGCAATCAAAGAAAGTTCACGTTGAGCTAGGTTCCCTCAATGATTTGAGGTTCATGCATGGCACCCTGGGGAGGTAAGGTGGAATAGCTTCAAAGGGCGTACTTTTCTAAGACCACCACTTTTGCTCCCTTTGCAGCGAGCTGGGTCGCTGTTGTGAGGCCTCCTATGCCAGAGCCGATGACTACGGCATCATACTCAAAGTCTGTTGGCGCCTTGGCTGACCCACTCTGCAGCTGCGGCTCTGCAGGGGGCGCCGCCACTGTTGCAACGGCGGAAGTGGTGATGGTGTTCCGTCCACATCTGTGCGTGTTGACTGCCTGGAGATTTGAACACACATTGGGGTCAGGCACTGCCCGACATCACCTGAACACCGCAGTGCTGCAAATCATGGCTTGGAACGCAAGGCTCCAAATTGCCAATATGCCAGTATGCAACTCTAAATTCACCTTCGGTATTGATGGTCCTTGGCATCGACTGGAAGAACTTGCCAAGTTGTGAGCCTGTCTTCGCTGCTGCTGTTGAAACCTGTCACAGCAGACTCATTCCTCAAATGTCATTCATCTCGATGCGGTAAACTGGTCGATAGTGATCGCAAAAAACGACACACATTTTTAGAATGTTGTGCTTCCCACCTCAAGGACGGGCTACAACCCTCAAGCACGGTAGAGTGCATCATGCCTGTCCTGTTGAATGTTTCATTCGACGCTTTCGGTGGACTTCATTAGAGTTCCAAGACTCCTCTCAGCAATTTTCTAAGTACTTTCAATGTTGTTTTCCAATAGATCCTTCAAGCTGAGTGACATCTTGCGATGGATAAGACAGCGTCATGCCACGTGGCTTGCATGCAGAAGCCCCATTGAGGGACCGTGCAGCTCTCACAACGATGCCGTCTCTTTCCTGTCACATATGATGTTGGGTAATTGAGATTGCTCGGCAGATCTCATTGTCTTTCAAAGACTAAAGTTGAAGCATAACCTCTTCCTCTTGCAGTGCTTCCAATTGAATAGATGAGAAGCAAGCAAGATTGCGCACGCATCTAATTGCAATTGGCATCGAAAGGTGTTGCTAAAAGTCATGTAGCTTTGGCAGCCTCAGATTGCCTTGAGAGAGAGCCAGGATACTTTGAGAGCTGCCTTATTTCTGTAGGACGTGAGCCTGCCTTCCAATTGGCAGCACGCACGATGCGTAATGCCTGGTGCAGCCTCGATCCCCCTACTGCTCAGTCTGGGGCGATGGGCAGCCGCGTTGGGAGGCCGTTCATGCCCTCCCCCAAGAGCAGATGGGCTGGCTCGTCTGGGATGAGTGTGCCTGCCACATCTAGCAGCTCGTCCACAATCCCATTCGCACAGTCGATGACGTCAATGTCGAGCTCAAGGGACGACGTCAGGCCAGCTCGGTCATCCAGCGAGAGGGACAGCAGCCCCAGCAGCAGTGGCCAGGCACAATCCTGGACTCTGACTCCGGGTCCTAGGTGGCGTCAGGAGCTGTCGGATGTGTGCGGAGACATAGAGGCCAGCTCGAGCGCAGCATCGCAGCCAGGGCTCCACAGCCAGGGGCAGCCGATGCGGCCCCAGCAAGACAGGGCAAGCAGAGGCGGAAGAGGTGGTGGAAGGGGAGCAGCTAGTGGTGATCCTTCCGAAGGCTACCGCCGCAGGAAGGGCCTTCCGCAGAGCAAGAAGCTGCGCAGTGCTGCGGCCGCACCCACAGGCAGCAGAGAGCGGGGCTACAGCAGCAGCAGTGACAGCAGCAGCAGCAGCCACAGGTCGGCTCGAGGGGATCTCAGGAGATTGTCGGCTGACTGGCGGGACGATGAGGACTTTAGGGCAGCGGTCCAGCTGAACCGCACCATAGCTGCAACATCCAATGCTGAAGATGTGCTGCGCCTGGTGGAGGAGCATGGACATGTCTTCACCAGCGTCAATGCCGCCACTGCCTTCCACAGACTGGCAAAGGTGGGGCCCCATGCACGTTTAGTACTCAAGAGGGCGGTTGCGGATGGGTGTCATGCGGCACTGGGAGGCTACCTCGTGTCTATTTTAGCTACACATTGGACATCTACGGTATACCTCAGGTAGCAGGTTACGCTCAAGCAACGGATGGTTGGGCGGTGAGGGAGTGTGTTGCGTGTGCCCCAAGTGATGAAACACCTTTGCATAGAGCGTTGCCGCAGCCACAAGCAAGCACACCTTGTGTGCTTTGCTCCTGCCTGGTAGCGCTGCATGATGTGATGCCTGCTCCAGGCATTGAACGGATAGCTGATGGGACAGCACAGCATAACACAAATTTCCTGTTCAGTGGCTCTAGTGCCCACTATATGGTCATGGGGACTTGAATGTAGGCATTTGGAAGAGCGGGCATGGTCAGGGGAGTTGACTGTCTGTGGGTGGGTGCAGTGTGGGCAGGAGACCTCTTTGGCACAGCAGGAGTCTTTGAGGTTGGACCCTCGGACAAAGCAGCTGGCAGAGCTGGTGGAGGCCAAGTGGGAGGATTGGGGCGGCCGAGCTGCCAACAATATTGCCTGGGGGCACGCTGTTCTGGGGCATGGATCGTCAACAATCATGTCCAAGGTGCCATACACCTTACACACACCATTCTGTGCTACATATTTTGTAAAGCATGATGATATGCTGGCTCTCTCTCTTTTGCTCACATCTTGCTGATATTCAGGGTCCCTCCTGGGCTCGGAGCGTAGTGATGCAGCTGCTGTGAGAGTTGTGGCCTTGCTATCTGAACAGCAGAGCTTCAGGAGAGGTCCATGACAGCCAATTTGCTTAAATCCACTGTGTTGGTGGTCCCGCAGGTTGACACAAAGCTGCTGGAAAAGCTGCCGACGATGAGTGCGCATGAGATGTGTCTCATCTTGTGGAGCTTCGCCAAGACAGGCTTTAACTCTCCACAAGGGTTTGAGAAGGCTGTGCCTTTTCTGCTGGCCAGGCAAGATCACAGCATCCTTTCTACAAATAAAGATAGTGTTCAGGTTCAATATTGGCAGCGGGAGGACCACACCGTGCTGCAGATGGTTTGCTCTTAGAGATGCACAGAGTGGGCCATGATTTGAGTGTGCTCTGGCTGCAGGAAGCATGAGATGAACATTCAGACCATCACCATGCTGACATGGGCATACGCAACCGCTGCGCCATACAACAAGGCCCTGTTCGCAACCTGTTGCGAGGTCGTCCTCAATGATTGGCACTCGATAGACCTCAGGGTGCGAACACCAACCACAGTTTTAGCATTTCTAGTTGTAGTCCTTACTTGGGACACATACCTGAACAAAGCAAGTTCACTGTTATTGATCCCTTGTCAAGTTTCCATGGACAGGGGTATTGCAGTTCTGCAATTGCTGACAGCGGGTTGTGCACACCCAGGCGCTGTCCAACATGACATGGGCGTGTGCAAGGGTGGATCACTATGACGAGAAGCTCTTTGATGCGATTGCGGCGCGGGTGGCGACCAGCTGGGAGCACATCTTCAACTGGGACCTGGGTAATTACGCGTGGGGCCTGGGGAAGGCCTATGGCGAGCTGGGCATCCAGGGGTCTGCCCTTGCAGACGAGGACCGAGAAAGGGCTATTTCCCGTTACTTGTCCGACAACCCAGTCAGAAACAAGGTCAGGCCCCTTTGCATGCAAACCCCGTAAAGCACTCTTCTAAGCCTGCAATGACGCCTACTGCTGTCGTGCCTCCGCTCTCTCCCAGTGTACTTAGCATCAGGTCCCTGGAGGGCGTGCAAACTATGTCGAGCCTGTGGGGGAAGTATCATGCCCCAAGCGTGTCCCCCATGGCTGCGCATCTCGGCAAACTCTGCCAAGTCTGCATGTCTCAGACTGCCCTGACCTAGCGGTTAGCCAATTTCTTGGGTTCACAGGAGCACAAAATATTCCAATGGGGGTTTGATGGGGTGTTGTAGTGTCATAGGAGCCAATGCCTTGGGTCTAGAGGAATCAGAAACTTCAATGAGGGATTTACGGGGTGTTTTTTCCATGGGAGCCAGTGCCTGGGCTCCACAGGAGCACAAACTATCAATTTGATTTTTGAGGGGTGTTGATTTCCTTAGGCGCTGGAGGCGATCAGCGCGGCGGCGCTGCGGCAGATGGGCGTGTTGAACATGCGCACGATCTCCAACATCGCATACGGCTGCGCGTGCGTGCACTTTTGGGACTGCCAGCTCATGGACGCCCTCGCGCAGCGCGCCATCGACCTCGCTGGGCAGGGCAACGGGCAGGTAGGACCCAACTGCAGGATCTGTCCCCTGCTATGATAGAAAATTTCTGGATGTCGGGTGTGTCAGAGTCCCCTTGCTTCACCTCTGGTGTGTATGGGGTTCCTGAGCCCATCTGCGGATAATTAGCTCGACCTGATAGCAGCAGATGGCGCGACCTGGAGGTGCCAAAGCGGTGTGCATGGTTGTGAAGTTGCTCTTCCTCAACAATTGTGAAGGGCTTCATGCTCACCTTCTCTTTGCTGCTCTCCATTGTTGACCATGAGAGAGCCGATTGGAGCTGTCTCAAGAGAAGTAGAGTGTGCATGGGTGGTGACTTTCGTTTGCTTTGGGTTTTGACAGTCGCTGGCGATTCTGCTGTGGGCGTTTTCGACGCTGCGCCACGAGCACCCGGCGCTGATGGAGGCGCTGGCGAAGAGGGGATTGCAGCTGCTGGACACGCCCGTGGAAGAGGGCGGCCTCAACAACACCGCCATGACCATGGTCTTCTGGGTGCGTTCCATCTCCCCCTCCTGTGAACAGGCTCACCTGCTCGACTGCTGTCTCCTTCTAGATCTCTTGCCCATCCCCTTGGCATCTGGCGGCTTCAATAGAGAGAACCCGTCTGGGGCACTTGCCCCGTGACTTTGCTGCGGTCGTGAGCACCATGAGACACAGAGGACTTTCCCGTGCTTGAGGGACAAGACATGCGCCATGTCGCCATGACAAGACCTGCTGCTTGCCACGGTATAAGCAGGTCGAGCCTGGTAAGAGATGTTATATTGGGCTGTGACCCTCACACCGCGTCATGTGCACCGCAGGCGTACGCCAACCTGGGCAACAACACGGAGACGAGCCGGGAGCTGCTGCTGCAGCTGGCTGAGGAGGCGTGCGCGCGGCAGGACACGTACAGTAGCCTCCCAGCTGTCGCCTGGTCGCTCACCGTCGCCGGCTGCCTGCCCGACCCCCTCCTGCGCAAGGTGCTTGTCCCAGCAAAACCCCTTTGGCACCATCATTCCAGGCGGTACTAATTATTACTAGAAGTATTTGGGTCCCCCTTTGATCAAATCCCTGCCCTCCACTGCAGAGGCGGACTTTGGGACCTTCCTGCATGCTGGTGAGTGTCAGGTGCCAATCATGGGTGTTCCTTGACTCCATCTCGCGCATGTCTGCTACAATGAATCCCTGCAGCGCACGTCCCACCCGTCTTTGTAACAAGCTCGGATTGATGACGGCATGCTTTGTACGCCCCATATCGTGTGCGGCTGACTAATGTAAGCAGCTGAAAAATGTGGGTGGCTTTCCAGATACGGAACCTAGTGGGGGACCTACGGGGCATGGACGAGCTCAACCTGAGCCAGCTGTACCAAACCGAGCTGGCCGTGCGCCTGAGGGATGCCGCCTCCCCTGCACAGGTATGGGGCGACAAAGAGGCCGCTCTTTGGCCATCCTTAGTGCTGTCCTCCTCCTGTCAGGATTGGCAGATGTTCAGTCCCATGCCAGCACTACCCAGGTCAGATAGCTGGAGTCCTGTCAGAGATAAATAACGGGATATGCCATTTCACTGGAAGCTTGCGTTGCCCAGCAAGGGCACCGATGCAGCTGCGCTTCACGTTCCTTCAAGGCTACATGCATCTGTAAGGGAAGACATGTGAAGGGATGCATGCCCGCTTGCAGATCAGTCTCACTTATCAGTGTGGGTGATTCAAGGGGGGGGCTTGTCAGATTGAGGGTTGGGCTATGGGTTATTTTGCTTATCGAAGGTGAAGGCTTTGCATGGGCCCAGACCATGTGCTGCTGACGGACGTGAGCTTGTTAAGGTTGTCTAAGCAGGGTGGCAAATTTGTGTAATCTTAATCACCGGGGTGGCGGCGGGTGCAGGCGCCGGCGCGTGCGGAGGACCTGTTCCGGGAGTGCTACCAGATGGGCGAGGTGCGCGCAAAGACCAGCAAATTCTGGCAGTCCCAGCTGGCGCACGGCAAACGCTACATCACCGCCATCCACATCGAGGTGGGGCCCAGGGTTCTACTTATCTTCACTCACTTTTTGCACTGGAGCGTTTTTGACCCGCCATCAACCCCAAACCCTTCAAGATTCCAATGCATGCCCCGTAACATACTCTTACTGAAGAGGCCAGGCAATCTCACGAGCGCAGGCTGACATGTCAACGCATTGCTGGGTTGCCAGGAGGCGTCACCTGCCATTGGCGGTAATTCAGGCTGATTGATTGGGGTGGTTTGGAGGCTGCTACAATTTATGTTGTCCATTCATTGTCAAGGAATCCTGGAGTGAACTCATAAACGGTATCACTGTTGTTGTAAAGGTCGTTGTTGACTGGGGACAGGTTGCACGGACCGTGGAGAGCTTGGGAGGGAACATCAACCTGGAACATGACACTGGCGAATGGTCTGTCGACATAGGCTTCCCAGAACACCACGTGGCCATTGAGGTGTGTGCCTCCTGTTTGACAATGTGCACGTCTTCCTGATCCTCCTTGCAACTGTCAGCGTGGATTGCACTCCTGCTTCCGTGTGTTGCACTGTCCCCGTTTTGAGGGGAGGAATTTCTGCTTGAAGCCTTCGAGTTGGGAGACATTCAACTTTGTGATATCAAGTTGGACAGTGAAAGGCTGCCTGTAAGACCAATGAGCCTCAGAAGGCTCCCAACACATCTTTTACTTCTGATAAAACTGCAAATCGATGTCTGGAATTGTGGCAGTTTGATGGGCCCATCCACGTTGCAAACTTACACATTGCACTCCTCCTCCACGTGTTGTATTGTTCTTGGCTGAGGGGGGAAACCCCTTGTTGAAGCCTTCCACTCGCAAGACATCGACATGTGGAACTGTGGCAGGTTGACGGGCCGACCCATTTTGCGAGCAACACGCGGAGGCCGCTGGGCCCGACGCTGCTGAAGCGGCGGCTGCTGGCCGCGCGCGGATGGGAGGTGGTCTCAGTCCCGTACTTCCACTGGGCCGAGCTCAACACCGAGTTTGAGCGCCAGCTGTACATCCACCTTGCCCTGCAGGTCAGCCTCAGCGCCCCTTTAGAATTGAATGCAAGGGAATTGCTTTGCATGCATGCAATAAATAGGTGTGCCAGATAGTTATGATGTTAGGACTGACGGGCCACAAAGGCAACCATTGCATGGCGTCATTTGTTGGCATGCATCACCGCTGATCAGCTTCACTTGCTGGCCATTTTAAATCAGCGGGCTGTCTGAGTTATTCATGGCATGGTGGTCACATTGTTTCAATTGCTTTATTTGTGGAAGTGTGGTTTTAGAACAGGCTAGACTTAGGCTGTTGTGGTGATGTTCACAGGCACAGCCCAGGGGGAGGCATGTGGTGGCAGCGCCTATAGCACCACAGCGCATGGAGGATGCAGGGGCCTTTAGCCTGCGCAGAAAAGTGGAGGGCATGCTTCAGGATGTCTCTGCCCCCTTTCCTGCGGCAAACTGGACAGCCCCCATACCAAGCGCGCAGGAACAGCCGAGCAGCCCTGCCTCCTCAGCAGCATCAGTGTTGACACCATCGGGTAGCTCTGGCAGCAGATACTCAGTGCCCGCTGACATGACAGCCTGCACCACAGCATCTGAGGAGCAAGAGCGGCCGTGCGGTGAGGCAAGCTCCTCCCGAGAGGCTGCAAGGAATGCTGACAGCCAGAGGGAGGCTCTGGGCAGCAAGGGAACCAGGCTTGCTGTTCTGCAGTACAAGCAGGGGCGCCTGTCAAGGCATGGGCTATTGACGAAGGTTGCTAGGAGAGCAGCGAACGGGCACAGCAGCAATGGTCCGGGTGAGGAAGCGCCTGTACTAGCTTCACAGCAGAATGATGCCGAGGAGTAGTGACTGAGTTGGAGGGGAGCACCATAATATTATTAGGAGAGCGAGAAGATATCCAGAGCGAAGACTAAATATTTGCGCATTGTATCCCTGCTCTCATGTGCAATGAAGTATACCAAGCCGTCAATCATCTGCCACCTTTTCTGTCTGTACTAGTATCTTAATAATTTTGGTAGACCAGCATGGTTTGAAATGCATGCCCAGGCCATTTGAGTTGAGGTCTTCTCAAAGATCTGCCATGAATTATCGAAATCTCTTGCAAGATTACACAATAGCAGTTGCAGCTGGTGATAAGGAATACTGTGAGCTTACTTTGACAGCTCATGCCGCATTCACGTACTGACAAGTTGTGAGCAATCCTGATTCAGCCAGCATCCTATTGTGCCTTGACCTTCTGAAGTGGTCTGCTTGTAAATACACTTGTCAAGGCTTGCACCGCTTTGCCATGCAGACTGCCTGTGACAAGGGAAAGGACACACGCAAGGCATGTCACTGCAAAGAAGGGCCGGGGATCCTTGGGATTGAACCACTCTGAGGGAGGAAGCACCGACCACACCCCCATGATAAGCAGAGGGTGCAGCAGATAAACATCATAAGAAACATCTGCCACCCATTTGAGCGGCCTGATGGACAATGCTTTTGCTAATACACCGTATGGCCCACCCAGGCCAGCACATGCCAGGAGCAGAATCAAGGCGGGAAGCAGGGGCTGCAGAAGGCCAGTCACAAAGACAAAGCCGACCGCCAGAACGGCTGGATTTGCTGCAGGATGGTTTGGGTCCGGCTTTGGACCATAGCTGTTGGTGCAGCAGTCTGTAATGATGAGCGCTGACAGCAGCACAGTAGCAGTTCCCGCCTTCCACTGATTCCTGCGGCTCAACAAGACATATCTTGTTTGCACACATTTCACTGCCTGATGGCGCTCCTGCAATCTGCAAAATTACATGCATCAAGCCATGCCATACAGCATTCAGTTTCCCTGGTTTGGTGTTACGAGGGCAGTGCACTTTATAGCTCATGAGCAGGAGCAGACCTGGCAAGCCACCTCACAGAAGTGGTGGATGAGAGGGCCAGGTAGGCCAGCACTCCAAGACACATCGAGCCAAGGTGTGAGGCGAGGGACAAATATGAGGCACTCCACATGTAGTACATCTTGGCCTGGGTCTCTGCTGTGTATGGCCCATAGAAGGGCACCGGGATAAGCTTCCACAGCTGGATTCTATTCATTACATGCCCCCGGTGGCCAAGCACCGCTGCTACTGTGGCAGCCGCTGCCCACCCCACCCTCACCCTGAATTCACAAAGAATATATGTCAAGTGCTTCCGAATGCGGACAATGCTCTTACTAGAAGGAGCCATATAGCCCTGGCTTGTTTCCCTGTAACTGTGGGCGCGCTACCAACAGAAAGTACAGGTCTTCTCCGATCAAGGTCGAGCGCATTCCACAACAAAACAAGCTGCGCGGCTGCTGTTGAATGGGAAGGATCCTGTATCCCCAATAAGAATGTTTTCTCCTGCTCTTGAAAATGCATGCAAGGCTGGTTTTGGAAGCTGCACACCTGAATCCCGGGGACTTTGGCCGCAGCAGCAGCAGGCAGAGCGGCGCCAGAAGGAAGAACTGCATCTGCACCGCTGTGCTCCATGTGTGGCTCGCGCAGCCGGCAAACGGCAACATGTTGTTCACAAAGGCAAAGCTGGCCCACAAAAGGCGCGGACAGTTGTCTGGGTTGAATGGATCCACCTCAGCAAATGCACGCCTGGCATCCCATGCAAGACTGCAGAGTTAGACATCCGGCTATTGTTTGCCCGCACTAATGAGAAGATCAGCAGTATTCATGATAGTCCATTAAGACGCCTGAGGAGGCCATCATATGCATGTAAGCGGCATTAGGGAGGCAGGTGCTTCAGGGACTCCAGATGGAGACTTATGCTGTGAGGAGGGAAGGCAGATGTCTGACCTGGCATCGGGCGAGATGAGGTCAGCGGAGATGGCAGGCAGGGCCACAAAGTAGACAAGGGCCAGCATGCTGTACAGAGCCGGTGCAATGCGCAGGAACCTGCTGGTGTAGTACCTGCAGGCTCATCCGCTTCCAATCAATGGCACACCTATTGCCGCAGAGGGTCCTGCAGTGCGGGATCAGATGCAAATCTTACTAGCACAAATGCTTGCCTTCGAATGTATGGTATGTATGTGGGCGCTGTGGCCAAGCCTGGCACCAGTGATTGGGCTGCGAAGAAGCCTGTCAGGACCAGGAAAGTGTCCATGAAGACTTGTGGCATCTTCATCAGCCCTGTCATCCAGGCGTGCTTGTCCAATAATCGGTAGACTTCCATCTTGTCAGAGGCTGATCCCACCACCCAGAACATGCAGTGCCCGATCAGCACGCCCAGGCATGCGAGGGCGCGCTGGCCTGACACTGGGTGCAAGTTGATCGGGTGCATTTTCTGGGTTTTGCTGGGCAGGTGGGCGTCCGCATCCTTGCTTATTCCACGCACTTGCTCGCACATTGCAGTTCATATGCTGGCTGACAAGCCCCGCAGTGCAATCTATGAGCCAGGTGTTCCAAGATCGCACTGTTGATCTGTATATAAGACCTTCTCAGCACCAGCTAGGACTGCCGTGAGTCAGCAAGCACATCCTGACGCGCTTGAGCTTATCATCGCAAGTAAGCCTTACACTTGACTATGCACCCGTCGCGAGAGTTGCGGTATTATATTCGCCTAGGCACCCCGAGATGGGATCATCGAAGGGCTGTCGGTTCAGCATTTGGATGGGCGCGACGTTCACGAGGCGGACCAACGGTTTGCGATACGCTCTTCCTGCATTTCGGAGGTCTCAAGATGCGTCAAATATCAGCCATCACCACCAATAAAGATACCACCGATCAGAAAGGAAAATGTAGATCTCAACATCCAGGTGCCTAATAAAATCATGGTGGGACTGTAAAGGCATCCAAGGCGAGCCTTTTTGAATGCCGAGACGCTCTGACGAAGTGACTCAAAGCCAATTTGTAAGGACTTCATCCCGATCTTGTGCCGCTGATGGTAACTTTTAAGTAGATTGATGGTGGCATCGATCTCCACGCCGGCCTGCATTGCTAGCTACGCAAACGTGTCTCAGAATAGAGACATTTGACCATCGGCCTTCGCCACGTTTAGCGAGTAGCGGCATGTATAGCTCCTCCGAACTTTGTGGCAATGCGGAGCTGCTGCGAAAGATCATGCAGCACGCTACCGATGGGCACAGTGGCAACGGGGTTGGAGAGACAGCCGGTCAAGATTTGAATCCTCAGCCAACAGTTGCTTTTGGACAAGACAGTGAGACTGGATCCAGGCAGCACTTGGTGGATCTCTACCGCAAGGGACTTCTATCCTCCCAGAATCTGGAGGGAGGAGCTTGCCACAGCCTCTTTGTGCAGCCGAACAGGAGCTCACATGCCTGGGCAGACACACCTATGACCAGGCGAGATTCTGAGACCAGCAGCGCACCTACGTTGCATCAGCCCGTAGCCTGTCGCCCTCGAGCCCAGCAGTACAGCAGGAGCCAGCAATTCTCAGAGGCAGCCTACCCTCGATTCAAAATGGCAGCTGCCCATCCTGCCCTGGCAGACCTGACCAACAAGGAGCTCGCCCTGGGCTTCCCTGATCACAGCGCAGAGGACAAGTCAGAGGATGACGAGATCGAGGCACTGCACGCCAGCTGCAGCCACTTTGGCCTGGACGATGGGCTGGCCTTTGGGTACATGCGTCAGTATGACAGCGACCCCACAGCAGGCTACTTCTCAGAGCCAGGCAGCACCGATGATCTGGAGCGCCTGAGGACACTGGGCTCCCAGGACTCGGCCTGGACAGTGCTGCTGCCAAGGTGTGAACCACCCCATTGCATCTCATGACATGCCATGCGGACATACTGTCTTGACATCTGTTCTTCTATTCGATCAAGTTACATTCGATCAACTTAATGTCTGCAATGTATCAGACTTAGACAATGCATCGATATCTCATGCTAGAGATGCCTGATCGCCCTGAACTCGCTCTGGACATGACATGCATGCCCTCTCCAGCGCCACATCTGCCTGTTGGCCTCGCCCTCACTGTTGCAGTGTCGTGTCATGCTCGCGCAGGCAGCGGCGGCGCAAGAGCGAGAAGCCGGCGCGCGCACCCGAGGCGGTGGGGCCGGAGTGGTACGCGGAGCAGCGCCTCGCGAAGCGCATGTCGGCCTCGCTGCTGCCGCTGGGGTCCTCCGTGCCGATGCAGCTGCGCCGTCCGCGCTCCAAGAGCCGCGCCGATTTCCCAGCCGCCGACCGCGCCGCCTCCGCCGGTGCCGCCCTCGCAGGGGCCGCCCTCGCGCTCGACTCCAAAGGCTCCTCCAGGGTGTGTGCCCCTTACTGCCCAATCCATGCATCATGATAAATTTGTATAAGGTCACCATTATGTCTTTCATGTCATTTGGTAGAGTCTTAGGTCTGGTTGTAATGCAGCCTCCAGTGATTTCAATCACCAGATCCCATCATCAGCCTTGCCAATGTCAGCACGACAATACTTGTCAAATGCAACGCAGCGCCCTTCACTTGTTGGATGATGTGCCTTTACACTAATATATAAAAGACCCTCGGGCAGATCTGGCAGTACTGGCCCTAACATGTTTGCAATGCTGGCGGCAGGAGTGCGAAGACTGTGGCACAACACAGACGCCACTGTGGCGCCAGTACGAGGACGGCACCTACTGCAACGCCTGCGGCCTGAGGCGCAAGCGAGCCGATGGCGCCTACGTGCGCAGCAGCAAGGCATCCAGGTATGCCACCTCACAGCACATACACTCCACGAGTCTGTTGGGACCTAAGTTGAGGGTACTAGTTAGCGTGTCCTCTGGAGGCTTGGAGGCTGCTCCAGAGAGGCAGCTGAGAATGAGGCAGCCACCGGATCTGGCTGCATGGCTGCTTGTGCAGAGTGATGATGGCAAGCGCTAAACATGCTTTAATGGCATGACAGACATGCTCCCAATAGAAGTGACGCCCTATAGGCTGCAGGTCATGTCTGCATGCTTGAGATGAAGCTTGCCCAGAAGCTATCAGATAGCCCAGAGTGACCTTGCAGGGTGACACAATTCTTATGTTCCAATGCAGGTCTTGACTGCCAGGCGACAGGATGATTCGAGACCATGAGAGAATTTTCAAGTCAAGACCAAACAAGGATGAGAGCGGCCTGATCTGTCAGTATTTCTTGTGACAGGGTGCAACATGGGGAGCAGATATTTCATCTGCGAACATCCCTTACCTTTCTAATTAGATAGTCATTTTTTTGACTCTTTTTTTACTCTTTCACCGAGGGTGGCGGTACTGATATTTACACAATTTGCATATATGCAGCCTATGTAGCAGCCTTGTGCGCTCCCATGCCCTGATCTTGCATGTGAAGTGAGGAACTGAGAAAATGGATGAACTCAACACCTGGAACTCGCATCGTGAAATCTTGAATCTAGACAGCTGGCGATACCCATAGGTAGATCAGAGACCTCTAGAGGGCTTGTTGATGGCTTGGTGACCGTGTCGCTAAGAATTGCAAAGTGATGAAAGATATCCTGATCTTTTTGTGGAAAAATTTCTGGTGTGCAGCGTATACATACTCTTGACTTCAAATCCCTGTTAGAGATGCCACATGGAATGTAAGAAGGTACTCTGCAGGAGCTGTATTACAATGCTTGATTTCCTGCCCTCACGCAGCAATGTCATAATTGTAACGAGGCTCTGCCTAGTAGGATGAATTTTGCTGCGATCCCCGGAATCAAGACCACAAGATTCTCTGTAATTTAAATTTGGCAGCTTTGCTCGACGAAAATTCTACAGGATTCTCAAATCGCACCAGAAGTCAAATATATCTAAGTAGTGCACAGTTTGCATGACATGATTGCAGCATCAATCGACACTGTCAACAACAGAAGACCCCACAAGTATGGCACCAGACACGCTATGCTTGGTGATCAGGTCAGCTATGCTACCATCAAATCAAACTGATGAGATTCACCTTTATGCTGCAGGGGCTCGTGACCACCACCAGCAAGCCATCAAGGACTGTTCTGATGAGTGCTCCTTACTTTGTAGAAAGAAGCAATTTCATACGTTCAAGCGCCCATAACCTTTTATCAGACCCAATATCCAAGTACATGGCATGCATGCGATCATCAATAATCCCAATTTCCTTGAGAGCGATTGAAGGTGATGCCAGTACAGAGCCATTGCAGCCGGTCCTCGGTGCAGGTGGTTGCTTCAGGCCCTCCCTGAAACCTTAGGGGCTTCCACGCCGAGGCGCTTGGCAAAGTCGCTGACCATGCGGCTGAGCCCCTCGCGCAGCGCCACCTTGGGCTCCCACCCCAGCGCCTTCTTGGCCTGCGCAGCAGTGCAGCATATGATTAACCTCATGAGACAGCGTAACAAAATTTTGCATTGCTGTGGACGTGTAAAGAACAAAAAATCTCTAGAAAAGGGAATCTATAAAAAAACCATGCAAAGTAGGGATGCAAAGACAGGCCTGGCTTGAGCTGTTGGGGCGGTCAAGACACTTTATGGCCTTGAACTAGGCAAAGTATGACCTCGAACTTGACAACCAACATGCCCAGATCTTCCAGTAGACACAGGCAATCATGCACAAAGCATGCTTCCATGATGCTCGCAAGTCTAAGTACAGATCAAGTCTGCATACAGGCGATGCAGCATGTGCATGCAGGTGTGGAATGCTGGGTGATACAGCTGGGCGGGGCGTGCCTTGGAGATGTCGGGTTTGCGGCGGGAGGGGTCGTCGGCGGTGTTCTCCTTGTACACGATCTGGGCGTCGGGGTTGACCACCTCCTTGACCACCTGGGCCAGCTCCAGCATGGTGAACTCGGTGGGGTTGCCGATGTTGAACGGGCCCGTGTACGGGCCATCCATCACCCGCACCATGCCTGCCCCAAACACCACCCACCACATGTCAGCCACCTCTGACAGCTCTCGTAGGCAGCAAAAGCGCACTCATGACTCTCTGACACATTGAACGAGGGCAACTGAGATTCGCCCCCCATCAATAAGGATCTCCACCAGCAACAGTCCTCTACAAATGGAGCACATGTGCACCCACATCATCGTGCGTGCACATGCACCGGCAGATAGACACGTGGAGGATTGAGATCGAGCAAACATCATGCCAGCAGGAGCTAGCAGGTGTGCATTTCTGACTCCCCTGGACATTGGGTACAGGCGACATCAGGGGGTCAGAGGAGATGGGAAATGAGGCGCACCCTCGACCAGGTCTGAGACGTATTGGAAGGAGCGCGTCTGCTGACCGTCGCCGTAGATTGTGAGCGGCTGCCCCGTCAGCGCCTGGGCCACAAAGTTGCTGACCACGCGGCCGTCGTCCAGCGCCATGTGGGGCCCGTACGTGTTGAAGATGCGCACCACGCGCACCTGCGCGCATGTGACCGCACATGCTTGCACACGTGCCATACCAAGCCGTGCTTCCACACCCCGCAAGCACAGCACACCCACACAAAACGACCTTGATTCAATCCAAGAGGTGCTTCCACTAGCTGCTTACTCGGAGGAACATTCTCGATCGGGCTCAGCATTGTGCGTGATTGGGCTCAGCATTCTGCGATTTTTTCGGAGACAGTAGTGGGGACAACCTTGGAGCCAAATTCCGACAAATATCTCTTCTAATATCACATAATCAGTGCATCCATCACACACGACTAGCAAATGATGCCAGGGCAGCAGCGGCGTACCTCCAAATTGTGCTCCCGCTGGTAGTCGAAGGTGAGGCATTCGGCTGCGCGCTTGCCCTCGTCGTAGCAGCTGCGCTCTCCAATGCAGTTCACATTGCCCCAGTACCCCTCCGTCTGAGGGTGCTCCAGCGGGTCACCATACACCTGCAGCAGATGCAGCCAACATGTCAGCTCGTGACTACTCAGCACAACCTGACGCTCCTCCTGCTCCAGACAACTTCATGCTCCCCAGATCTCCTAACAAACTTTTATTTAATTATTGTTGTTCCACGCTGTGCCTGCCAGAGGCAACGTGCGTCGGCAGACAAGCTGCAAGAGCGAAGATGTCTGCTCCAAACACCAAGAGCACTTTCAAATGCCACAGTGCGGCTTCTGGCATGTGCAAGGCTTCAGGAAGGTGGTGCATGCATCTCATTATGAGATCTCAGCAGCGCCGCACCTCACTGGTGCTGGTGAGCAGGAATCTGGCGCGAGTGCGCTTGGCGAGGCCAAGCATGTTCATGGTGCCAATGAAGCTGGTCTTGATGGTCTTAATGGGGTTGTACCTGCGCCCACAGATGATCAGTGATCAGACCGGATGCAGATCAACCGCTGCGCCCAGATTCAAGTGTCTGTGAACCATGGCAGCTTTGGGCTTCGTGGGCATGAAGACTATAAGTGAACACCCACAAAGACACTGCAGGCATGCTGCCCTATGCCAAGGAGCTCGCACTTGTAGTGCACCGGCGATGCTGGGCAGGCCAAATGGTAGATCTGGTCCACCTCCAGCAGCAGTTTCTCGACAACATCGTGGCGTATCAACTCGAAGTTTGTCTTGCCCAACAGGTGTGCCACGTTCTCCTTGCTGCCAGTGAAGAAATTGTCCACGCAGATGACCTGAGGCGAACAGCAGCTTTGAAGGATGGTCAAAGGTCATCTGGGACTGCAATGAACGACTCCTCCCGTGTATTCGCACAGAGTCTCACACAAAAAAACTGAAGGACAGCTCCTGTAAAAGTCTTGAGAAACCCCTTGGGAAACGTCAAGGTCGAAGCTTACATGATCTCCCCTCTCCACAAGATAGGTGCAAAGATGGGAACCGACAAAACCAGCTCCTCCAGTCACCAGCACTCTGTTTCTCTCAATACGTGGCTTTGCCTTTATTTTCGTCTCTCCGTTCTCGTGCTTCTGCACAGAAATGCAAGAAATGACCTTGAAAACCCATCAATATCACATGTCATCGTCAGAAGCTCTTGGCAAGTGCAGCGCAGTTCCCAGATCCAAGATGTGGAGCAAGCAGAAAACAGGAGCATTGCCAGTGGGACTGACTATCTTAAATATGGCATGTCGTTGGAAGCATTAAACTTACTGAGTTGCCGTTGCTATCTGCCATATTGTATCCGCTTCGATACCCTGAAGAACACCGCTTTTAGCTGCCAGTTATTTCAAAGGGGACGGTGGGCCAACCTGCGCGCCTACCCTCAAGCGATCAAGACTGTGTTCTCTAGACAAAGTAATGACTTCCAATGAGGACAACGACTTGACGAAAATATAGATCTGGATTTCAAATTAGATCGGAGGGGAGGAAAACAAGCGGTCCCGCTCCGGTGCGTCTTGCCGAGACCCGTAAATTGCTCGTGACTCATAGGAAACTTCTGGCCTGATTGCTCTTGAGATGCATTACTCCATGGTCATGCTGGTCATGCCCATACCATCTATGTTGCCCGAAGCGGAGAAGATGTACCGCAGTTGCCATTACTATTTGAATTTTGGCTAGTATTTGCAGCGCATACGCCCGGCCCGCACAGCCCGGCCGGCCGCGGCCGTCAGAGGCTCTGCCCATGCATGGGCAGCCACAAGGAACTGGCCAGCCACAGTGACATACCATCTATGGCGATGATCCTGATGATCCCATGACACAGCACTACCCGACACGCAAACACACGCACCCACGATTTATTAAAATGTAGCTCAAATTATGTGCCCCAGCTTGAAGCGCTGGCCACTGTGTGACAAGGTGTCTTGGCTGGTGTAATGCATGCTCCAATTGGCATCCTTCTCCCTTGTTATGGACAGCACCAGACACCTATTTGGGACTAATACAAAATGACTCCTCAAGGAATAGAGAGTCTGTGCACCCATGCCATTGCATCTCAGGGACGATTTCTTAAATCCTACTGTGTGCCATTAGAAAAGGTGCACGTAATTGTGCGATATCGTCCAGAAGAGGATAAAGGTGAGAAGCAATGTCGAGTTCAATATCTCCCCATAGAAGATGCTTCCGCTGCAGGACAAAGCGAACTTATTCAGGGCAGTCATGCATTGGTATACCAGCAGCAAGATCGGAGAACCCCGGAAGATGAAAGAGCACATGGCCATCGATTGTGCGGGTCTAAAGTATTGAAAGGTGCCAGTAACACCTCACACCCTCACCTGGACAGGAAGTACTTCTTTGGCTGTCCCCCAGTCTTGGTGAAGAGTAAACAGGCAACCTGTGGTGTGCAGATTTTCACTTAGTCCACATGACATCAGGACATAATTTGGGGTCTACCATGCCACCAGAACAAAGACTCACCACCATGTGCATCGCAAGGTAGTACAAGAACCCGCCCCAGCCAGTCACCCCCCAAATCCCTGCAATCAGGCCTGCTACCAGGGCTCCAAACACGCCGCTGCACAAGCAGATGAGCAACATGAGCTGCACCGTTTCACCTATTTGGAGCCTTGCCCGACACTGAATACCTTTCGGCCCTGTCAGTGGAGTGCAAAACAACCTAAAACAGTACAAGCTAGATCACAAAAAGAAAGAGACCATTGGCGATCTGGACTCACATGAAATTGACAACGCCAGCGTTATGTTGCACATTCTTTTGCAAGAGCATGCCAGTGCTCAGGCTTGCTGGCGGTTTCTTTGCCATTGAATAAATCGCTAGCCCAGGATCGATGTTTTATCGCTGGGAATAACAAGTGCTGCCCATTGTTGCGATTCTTAATTCTATGTCCTTGATTCAAATACTCGCCAATAATTCAGCACAGTCCTCAACAAGGCAACTGATCTGCAAAAGTCAGAACAGGCTTGGACGTTCCACAGGTGCTGGCATCAAGCGTCGAGTCCAGACTGCAATAGGTACTCTTCAACAAGTAGTAATGTTGAAAACAATCCAAACATCGTTAAAAGCGAAGTAATTTGAAGGTTTCGTGGAGAAGGATTTCTCATCGAATCCCTTGCGAGGGCTTCGCCATTGAGGGTGAGAAAGTGTAGGTCTGAAGGAACTTCCCAGGCTCCTGTGCAATTTCAAAATTTTCTCTTGTAGCCAACGGATGTCACTGATCCTGAAGATTAGTTGATCTTAATGCGAAGCTTCATAGTGCCGCCATGATTATTGAGTTGCAAGCATTGAATTGATCGGGTGGGCAAACGGGGGTCTGATGAGGTTCTGCGTTGCACACCACCGGTGCTGAATGGATCGCCATAATTAGAAAAAACGGGATTTTTGGTATTTAATTGCTCTGGGTTTGTTTCAACTGGCGGTCTCCGATCATATCCTTGGTGCCTGGAGCGCACTTTCGAGTGCTTCATCTCGTTGGGTAGTTCCCAGCATGGCTGACACCCAGGCAGTGCTGGCGCCGTCTGGGGTCTCAACAGGGCAGGTAGGTCTCCGCGAAGCATGAGCGCTTGCAATTATGGGCTTATTATTGGCACAATGAAATAAACCCGCTCAATGTTCCAGCTGTCAGAGCGTCATGGAAAATCGTGCAGGACGTCAGCAATCGCCAAGTATGCACCTCAGAATTTCCTGTGTCACAATCTATTTAAGATCTGCACTTCTGCACAGGTGTCTGCCGTGCTGGCATACATCCTCTTCATCGGTCTATGGTGCTATGCAGAGCTCCTTGAGTATGCCAGAAAGTGAGGCATCCGACAATAACCTACCTTTTCTCTTTAATACATGGGAACATTGCTTTGTGCCTGGCGACTCCCATAATGCATGCGGCTCTCAACTCCACAGCTTGTGGAAGTGGCCGATGCAGGTTGGCTGCTGAAGCAACAGTGCCGGTTGTCTGCACAGGTCGAGATATATCAGAGCGCACTCAGAGGATCATGATGAGGAGACGGGCAGGGAGGGAACCCAGGCAAAGGAAGCTTCCTTGGGGTCTCCTGGCGTATCGTCCTCCCCCCAAAAGGAGTTCACCTTTGTTGGATCAGGCTTTGCGCAGTACGTCGCGCTGACCTCTCCTCTTGAAAAGTTTGATCACAAGAGAATGTCATCTGCATGGCCCCTGCATTTCTGTGTTCTGAGAATTCTCTAGCCGCATTTTCTTGCCTTTGACCACTGGTGGTGCGCTTCAGGTGCCTCATGCTGAAGCAGAAAGCGCTGTTGGACTCTCGGCTGTACCTGAGAGCAGCGTGAGTTCCTGCGACTGGTCGAGTTCTGTCATCTTGTACCTGCTGTCAGGGACCCTGTCATTGCAGCGTCACATTGGGAGCTGTGGGTTAGCATGCATAATTGGAAGTTGATGAGCAAGGTGTTTGCGCAGGGTTGAGTTCGGGTCTATCATGCTCTGGTTCTACCTCGTGGACCGTACGACCTTTTTCACGTATGGAACAAAGGTGATGCTCTTCCCTACCTCCCTCCCTGCCTGGCGTGCCTAGCCCTTCTCACAAATCCCACTGCATGAAAATCAACTCACAGATCTACCTCGTAGTTCTGGCGGCAGGCTTCCCTGTTGCCTTCCCCTTTCCTGCTGCCATTCCCTGTTCCCTTCCCCTGTGAACGACGCTGCAGCACTGCCAGCTTTGGCGGCTTGGGATGTGGTGCTGCAGAGGGAATATCCGGTGGTCCCTCCCTTTCCTGACTGGGTGGTGTGTCCCCCCTGCACAGAGCTACAGCCGGGACGTGCTGACCTTCATCTTTGTGACGCTGACGGCTGTGGCTGCGTGGAAGTCCATGCGCAAGTACAAGGCGCCAGACATGCTCAACCGGTGGCAAACAGAGGAGTGGAAGGGCTGGATGCAGGTGGGCATACCCTCACATAAGGGTACTGCCAGCAGAAACATAGGTTTTGCATTGCCATCAATAAACTCTCCTTGCCACAAGGGATCGCAGATTGGCTGGATCGGCCATGAGGAATCAATCTGCAGCCTGATAGTGGATCGAGCTGCCTGCATGTGTATCCTTCGCCTTGATCTGGGTCTCAACGTACGTATCTGCATGCATCTGCATGCTAGAGGGCTCGCTCTTAAGGCATCATGGCGACGTCGCGCGCAGGTGCTGTTCCTGCTATACCACTACTTCAATGCGCGGGAGATCTACAACGCGATCCGCGTGTTCATTGCCGGATATGTGTGGATGACCGGCTACGGAAACTTCATGTACTACTACCACTACAAGGACTTCTGCCTCGGCCGGTGCGCAACTTTCTTCTGCGCCTATGCTGTGCTTGAGCGTTCTCATAATCCGTTCTTGTCCAAACCCTCTACTGCGCAAGTAGAGAGGGATCATCGTCATTTGCCCAATGTGCACATGCTTTCCAGGAGGGTGAAAAAATGGGGACTCCTTCCCACTTCGTGTTGAAAAGGATCTGAAGTCTTGGGGGGCTCTGTGCACGTGCAGGTTCATGCAGATGATGTGGCGGCTGAATTTCCTGGTGACCGTGGTGTGCATCGTGCTGCGCAACAGCTACATGCTGTACTACATCTGCCCCATGCACACCATCTTCACCATCTTCGTCTACGCCACCCTCGGCCTGGGCCAGAAGTACAACGCCACCAACACCGGCATCCTCGTCAAGTGAGGCCCCCTCCCATCCCTGTCCTTCAATCACAAGACGCCCTCTCTCCCGCTGCCTGTTTCCAGCTTGTATGCATGGATGGTTCGCCGCCAAATGCATTCGCTACTGTGCAAGTGATGAGGGTGAAGACTGCATGCCTGTTACAAATATGTGAATGGTGCTGGGTGCGATGTGCAGGATTGGGCTGTGCTTGCTGCTGATCTACGTGTGCTGGGACATCAAGGCGGTCTTCTATGCTATCTGGAGCCCCTTCATGTTCCTGGTCGGCTACAATGACCCCCGCAAGCCCACCGATGACCTCCTGCACGGTCAGCGCCCCTCCGCCCAACCCCTCTTTGCTGCCTTAAGAGTGACATTAACTAATGTATGTGCACTGTCCTCATGCCCGGGCTGCCTCATTTGCTGTTTAACTGGATTGTTGCATGACAAACCCCTGCAGCCTGCTGTTGTTCTTTTGTTTCTTTTTCACTCTCCAGCGGCGCACCACCACAAATTCTGGTTTTGCTTTTTAAGCTTCCCTGCATCTTATTATGCCGCTTGCAACTCCGCAAGAGAGGTCGGTGTGCTGCACCACTCCCTGTGACTTGCATGCGCCGTTGCTGTGCACCCCATGTGCAGGGTTTGAAGTGGGCGGTGTTGCGTGTGCGCAGAGTGGCACTTCCGCTCGTCGCTGGACCGGTATGTGTGGATCCACGGCATGCTGTGCGCCTTCCTCAAGCCCTGGGCCGAGGGCTTCCTGCAGCGCGTGGACAGCCTTGCCTTCCGCGCCCGCATCGCGGCCCGCACTGCCGTCATCGGATGTGCGCTCCCCAGGCCTCTTTGATGTTCGGCAGGCTTTGCATTGCAAACGCTGCTCCATGTTGCCCTGCCTACAGCGGCCTGGAGAAATAATTGCAAGCCAGCTGGCCAGGCTCTTCACCAGAATGCCTTACATTGTGATGCATTGCGGGCATTTGATCTTGCAATTACGTTGCATCATGATCGGCCCCTTGAATCCGGGTTTTGACAGGGGGCCCTGAAACCACCATTGATTCAAAGTTCCCTGTTCTCAATCAGCTCCAAAGGTGGCGACTACAACAAACGAAGGGGCAATCGTGGAGGACAAATTGTGAAGGCGGGGTGTGGGTGGGTGCAGGCACCCTGGTGGTGCTGGCGTTGTGGTACGAGCATGTGTACAAGCTGCCCAAGGTGGAGTACAACAAGCTGCACCCCTACACTTCCTGGATCCCCATCTCGGTCTGGATCGTGCTGCGCAACATGACCCCCGCGCTGCGCACATACTCCATGGGCATCTACGGCTGGCTGGGCACCATCACGCTGGAGACCTACATCTCCCAATTCCACACCTGGCTCACCACGGGCATCCCCGACGGCCAGCCCAAGACGCTGCTCTCCTTCCTGCCCCCCGAAGACTACCCCCTCATCAACTTCGCCCTCGCCACCGCCGGTGAGGCTCCAACCCTTTTACCCTCTTGTATTAAATCGTCTGTCGTTCAACTTGAATAGTCCCATGTCCCTCTGACCTAATTGCTGCAATAAACATCGAGGCCTCTGCACTGTGGCATCCAGATAAGACCCCATGGCATGCCATCGAGTGAGACTCATCGTGTAGACCCTGCCCTATGTTCCTATTCACTCTTGTACATTTTGTACGTTCTAATGTCCTGTGTTTATTATTCGCGTGCTGCCGGTGAAGCATCAGAGCAATTTGTGTGTCCCCAGTTGTGCGCTGCAAAGCACGCGGCGGCTGTCACTTTTGGCGAAGGTCGCCAAGGGAAGCACGCTGCATGTCTCTTGCTGCGGCCGTGGCCACCCTACACTTTCATGCACATCTACTGCTGTGGTGCTGAGCGGATCTGGTGTGGTGTGTGTTGCAGTGTACGTACTGGTGTCGCACCGCCTGTTCACGCTGACAGGGACGCTCAAGACGGCCGTGGTGCCCAACAAGGCTGGCCGCGAGCTTGTGCGTAATGTCATTCTCATCGCCGTCTGCGGCTCCTTCCTGTGGCTCCTCTCGCTGGTCATCATCGGCGCGGGCGGCTGGGGCGCCGGCCCCGCCGTCGCCTCGAGCACCCTTCTCGACGCGTCATCCACCCGGCAGCTCTTGTGAGGGGGGCGCTGCCTGCCCTTGGGACCCTTTTTCAGAGCACGGCTGAGGGGCCTCTGCCGCCTGAGCGCTGGTTGCTGCATTGTATTCCCTCAGCAGAGGGCTGCGTTGAACAATTGGAGGGTGGCTGCTGGCGGCTTCCGGCAAGTCGGGTTGCGGAGGCACAGGTCTCTGTGCCTCAATCCCCTGAGCAGATGTGCTGAGGCAAAGGGGATGTGGCCCAGCGGGTTGCAATATTGCAGGGCGTGTCGCAAGGATCCTGCTTCATAAAGGGATTTCCGCCCTGATCTTGATTCGCTGGGAACTTCCTGTTGAAGAAGTTGGTGCAATAAGGTCAATGTATGAAGGAGGGAGTTGATTGCCTTGTTGAATTACCGGGAACAATGAATGTCCTGGTTGATAAATTTGGTCAGCAGTGCGGCGCATGCTGCAGATCATGCTATTCGGCTTTGTTGCAAGCGTTCAGAAGCTTCTGTTGTATAGGAAAATCTGCTGGCACCTGGATTGTTTCTGCTCATATAGATTTTATAGATCAGCCAAGGTGCCAACAATTTTCCTAGAGGTGGGGCATGCCTGGAGTGATAGCACTACCAAAATTCAGTGGAAGTTGTTATTCCTGGTTATGTCCCAGAGACATGGTTCTCATTCCTTACTTCTGGCAGCTTGCAATTAGTTGGAGACTATGCATTGGCATATGGTCTGTGGTTTAATATTGACCATTGTCTGGGAACCTCATTTGTTTGGATGCCGAAGATCAGACTACCGGAAAACATAATTGAATCTTGATTTCTAATCTGTGCAACGTTGGTTAACCGGCAAGGGGCTTGCTTCCTTGGATAAGGACGTGAATATGTAAATATCAGGGTTGGCTGGGATCCGTACGATTGCTCCTGGTTTGGGCGCATGCCCTAAATTTATTCCCCATTGCACCGCTCTATCATGGCAGCGTGTTGATGTCAACCATGGGATGCATATGGCGCAGCAGAAAGTTCACCAAGTGCTTTACAGCAGCACGCATAAGTGGAAGCACGCAAAACAAAGCACACTCACCTGTCTCATCAGGACAACACACCCCTCAGTCTCACGCGTTTCTCCTCGTGAGCCTCAACTGAGTTCAAGAGTGCATAACGTGGTACACCATACTGATACAACATTGTACAAGAGATCTGCAATTCCCTCGCAACGCACAGCAGTCTTCTCATCAAGTTGCCACAGATTCTCCCTTTCACACTCAATGCAACTCAAGGGAGCATAAGCAAGCAATAGGAAGGATACTTCCGTTCACGGGGGACGAATAATGCCTCAAAAAGGAGCACCTCTTCCCGTTCCTCCTCCCGTTTCGTGAGTATCTCTTCTCGCTGCTTGAACACTTTCCAGCTCACTCCTTGGCCTTCTGCCGGGCCAGAGCCTTCTCAACTGCGGGCGAAGGGCTGTCGACAAAGCTAATGACGCGCATGAGCTCGCCGCGGAACGCTCCCACCACCATGATGGCGCTGAGCGTGGCAGGCACCAGGTACAACAGCGCGGGCTGCCCAAGGTGAGTCACGGCGTTCACCCCAAACGCAACGCCCAGCCCACCCACATACGCGAGCTGCATGTACCCCCAGTAATTCAGCGCCCACCTCGCTGCTCAGACTCCCGTGGAAAGCACACATGAAGAGTACCTTGGTATGTGACAGGCAGGCACTGCTGGCCCTGCAGAAAGGATCTTTTGGAACCGAGACGCAATGGTACAGGCGCTGGCAGAAGGTAGAAATTATTTGTTGGGCACACACCAGCATCCGTGTGTCCCCGGCCAGGAGGGAGGCATGCCATTTGGAAGTGATGCAGCAAGGGAGCTTTTTCTAATAAGAGGGAGGAAGGGTACACACCATTGTGGGCACAAAGTAGGTGCGCTGGTGCAGCACGGCGTCGGAGACGGCAAAGGGGGACGCAGAGGCGCCGCCCTGCGTGCTGACGCGGTGCGCCAGCTCAGCATCCGCCACCTCATCAAAGGCGGCCTCCGCCGCATCCGCCGCCGCGTGCGCGATCTCCCTGTCCGTCGCGCCAGCCTGTGGACAGACACAACCTCCGACTGGTAATCTCTGAACAAATTATTTTCCAGCGTCCAAAAATTCAGCGGATCTGACATGTCTCACGCCGTGCCAGCGAAAAGGCGAGACTTTTTTACTGTGTGCACAGGTAAATCACTCAATGGGCACAGGTCTTGCAGCAAGTTTTGGACGCAGAAATGCTTCCGTGCTGATGCAGCCCGGGCATAGTTTGATGTTGTATCATGCGATTAAGAACCTTTACTGTTCATGGCCCAATTATAGCTGCAGTACTCTGGGGGATGATGCAAGGGGGGGTACCTGCATGGAGGCGAGGGAGTCCTTGAGGGCGTCGGCAGCCGCCAGCGCCCGCGCGCGCATGTCCGTTGCCCGGGACGCGTCATATCTCAGCGCCAGGCACGCCAGCAGACCCGGCACCGCCACATCCCCCAGCCCTGCACATGCATGACAACTCAAAAACTTGCTAGCTCTTGCCGACATCTATTCTGAGCATTCTGACTCACAAGCATCTTGCATTGCGAGAATGACATGACAGCAGTCTTCGCTTCATTTTTAGGCAGGACTGCAAGGAGACAATTGCAAGGACTCATGCTCCCGGGCCGGCGGCGGCTTATCATGCATGCATTCAACGTGAAGCGCTAGGTTGCCCTTTCTCCCTAAATGGCACGCTGCACTGCCCTGCACGTCCTGGAAACAAGAAAACATATTTGGAAACAGAAAGATTCGAGAGATGGGGGCATGAGAGCGAGCGCACCCAGGAGCGAGAAGGGGAAGGCAGAGCCCTCGCCGAGGGAGCCGCTGAAGCGCGGGAAGAGCAGGCGAGTGGGGCCGGTCAGGATGTCCGAGGTGGCGACTGCCAGCATGACATTGTCACCGATGACCTTGGGCGATCCAAACACCCAAAAGATGTCGTACATCGCCAGTCCCACCAGCATCACCGCCGCCGCCTTGAAGCTCTTCAGGCCCAGCAACTGCGCATGTGCAAGAGTCGCATCAGACGTCATCGCACCCCAAGACAGACGGTGCATATTCATCTTGAACAGATGAGCACTCAATGGAGATGTCATGATAATTCTGAGGACCTCAACCAGCCCTCCGCTCCATGGTTCACAAGACTGGCAGAGGCCTCCAACGATGCTGTCAAGAGATCTGTTGACATGCGTACCAATTACATTAACCGCAAGCGTGCAAAAGCATGCATGGCGGCCATAGGGTGCCTGCCTGCAGAATGTCGGTGGCGATGAGGCAGGCGATGAGGTTATTGAGGGTGAAGCTGGAATGGTTGCAGGTCAGGTCCACCGTGGCCACTCCCAGGCCCAGCAGCACAGCCGCTATGTCCGAGGGCGCGATGGAAGTCTCTCTTATAGAGTTCCCATCATCATCTAGCAACCATCCTTCTGGGAATGTCAGGGGAATGGTGCACTCGCCTAGCTCCCCTGCCTGCATGCATGCACACGCAGACTCTGCACCATCTCTGCATATGGAAACTTGACATATAGGTATATCTTCCCCAGCGGTCTCTTGAAGCATGGTGGCTACACTACTTCCTGCTGACAATCAGCTCAACTTGGGATTAACTGGGCCATGGAAATGGCGGTATATGGTGACGGGACAGGGAGAGGGAGAAGGGAATTACCGCTCTGCGGAGAGGGGGTGCAACGTTGCCCACAATTGCTATGGATCCAATGAGCCAGAAGTATATGTTCAGGAAGCGCTGGAGGGAGAGGTCTGGAAAGAATTTTATAAGAAGATACCTGTCGCCAACATAACTGGTCTTCACCCGACAATAATGCTCAAATGCACAAGTTGCATCACTGTGCCGTTGCATGTCATGCCATAGCCTCATGAGCATGCATGCAATTTGACCATTGGAGGATGGAAAGACTGACCCGCCAAACAGAGCTACAGAAGCTGCTACAGGCGCAAGGGCTCCCTGCAAGGCAAGCAAGCAATATGACTTTGAGCAAAATTCTTTGCCACGCGCTGACTGGCATGCATGCGATATGTTGAAATCACAAGAAACCATGGACAACCCAGCGATGGCTGATGCACCTCTCGCAGGGTTATCTGCTGCCGGATTTTATTTGTCAGTCCTCTGTGTGCCCCAATGTATATCGTTATCGTAGCAAGGCCGACAAAGTATGGCAGATCTGCAAATCTTACATCCTGCAGAAGCACAGACAAGTGGCTGTGAGAAAGCCAGAACTGGCAAATTGGCAATTTGCAGCTGCATTTCTGAGCAGTGGTCCAGATGGCTTCCTCTGCTCTCAGAGTCCTGAACATACTGTGTTTTATTGCCTGGCCCCCCGTGCCAAGACCCGCGACTCCATCGGTGTCTTTTCATTAGTGGCAAGTGCCTCTCACCCGTACGAAGGGGAGCTCCCCGGCAAGAAGGAAGCCAAAGAATATGAGGTACGTCCGCAGCGCATCCTCTGACTCTGTCCACTGCCATGCCCTCTCACTCCTGCATGCATTCAATAATGCATGCTCTCCATTTGCTAGACATCTATGTCTACTGCTGGCACCAGTATCACGTTGAGATTCCCTCCTTCACTCTTAAGCGAGCATGACTCACTCTGCTCTGATAGCGGAGGGCGCTGCTCCATTCTCCGCAGAGCCTGAAGACCCATTGCTGGGATCTGGCTGTCCTTCATGCAGGCTCTGATCCGCCAACTCCTCTTGCCGATTGTCGTTCTTTATGGCATGGCATCTGAATGCTTGTAATCTGCAGACAAGGAGAAATGGTGTTCAAGGGCGCATATTTGTATATTTGGATATTGGAAGCATGCATGCATACAAGATAGCATCAGCATTAATTTTATTAAGTAAAGGCACACACAATTTGGATGCATGCGGGATCAGGCAAGAGGGAGCAGACTGCTGAAGCCAGCACACCTTGATCTGTGAGCCGATCCTTGGAGTCTGCCTTTCAAGTCAATTCTACACCTCTGGTACGCAATGGTGATGTAGTTTGGGTGCGATGTATTAATAGTATGTTTTGCTCTATTGGTGTGGAGAGACACGGTGGGAGGAGTGCACCATCTAGATGTAATCATTGTGAACTGGTCCTATCCAAAAATCGTGATCAAATCGACAATTCGCAGTAAAGCAACAGACTTTCGACGGTACAGAATTTGTCTAGATCTGTGCACGTCAAGTAGCAATTTGATTCAGAAACAGCAAAGATTTCGATTTCCGAACATCCACATAGGAACGCCGCTGGTGGGTTGCATGGGAAAGCTTGCCAAGTTGGTCCATTGGACAATAGACTTGTCCAAGAAATGGACTCATCCATACATTTCTAGCCAGAGCAACATCGACCTAACATCAAAAATCTAGGAGGACTTTCATGAGGCTTATTACACAGTATCAGGCTGCCAATGGGTAGCTGAGGCGGAGGGCGCACCGGGTAAAATCTGCTTGCCACCTGTCTGCATAAAGTAGGGCAAAGACTGGACGTTGACTTGTGAGGGCAATGGGATGTGCGGCAAGCTCTGTTGTGCAGACAGCGCGGTTTTACGACGCTTGGCCGCCGAAAGTCAAGGAGCAGAGAGTCGAAGGTGAGTCATGGCCTGTCCCCTTTGTTCCCAGCATATAAGAAGAGCCTTCTCATGTGCTCTCCACACTAAACAAAACAAAATGAATAGCTACTGTTACTTGAGAGGAATGCGGCCCTGAACTAAGTGAAATTGGGCGCCACTTTGTGCGCGCATTTCAAGCATTATACTCAGCACGCTGTTTGATAATGTGGAGTACTGGAACAGGAAAGAAAAAATGGTTCTCCCACATGCCGTACGATGCAGACGACGACTTCATAAATGGTTGCATGGTGAGCTGATGCCCCTTTATATGCATCTGTCGATGGCAAACCCCTGTAAAGATGTGTTGCATTTCTAAATGCCAATCTAAATTCTGAGCAATTTTTGATGCTGTCTTACAATGCATCCGCTTATGCACTGCTAGGAGGAGCACCGTGCTCTGACGCATCTGCATGCCAGCAGCAGTGCGGCATACGAAGGCCAGAAAACAGCACACCATCGCAAGCAGGTACTGAAGCGAGCAAGCTGATTCGCGCTGCTGTGATGAAGGCAACTGAAAACATGTCGATGCATCTTCTTCTTAGTCCCATTGGGGATGCTGTTGACCAAGCCTTTGTGCAAACACCAGTGAATCTTATTATATACAATCAGCGCTTGCAAGTCCTGAAGGCTTGTGCCAGGTTGTTACAGGCATACATGGATACACCAATCCGTTGAAGACATCATCTTCTTTGTTACAGGGGTCTGGGAGTGTGCAGTGCTCCTCAGCATGGTTGTCAAGGGCAGGGGAGGACTGGGGCGTGCAGAAAGTGAACCAGGACTCAGCACTTGCAGTGGGCAGCTACAGCATTGGCGATGCCCTGTTTGGCGTATTTGATGGACATGGGCCACATGGTGATCACTCTTAAGCTTGCTCAAGACCTCCTCTGACGTCTTGACAACGATGACAAAAAGCCCTAAGCCCAGTGAGCAATCTGACAGCTTGTCTTTCTCCTGCAGGCCACTTTGTGAGTCAGCACATCAGGAATCACATGCCTGACATGCTCAGGAGACACCTCAAAGCGAAAGATCCGCAACAGGCGCTCATAGCAGGTGTGATAAGACAGCCCTTCGTTCCAATGCATTGGAACACCCTCTTGTCAGCGCTGCTGCTACATGGCTGCATGGCTTACTGCCCAGATTATGACACAAAACACGATTTTGTGTCGCCCTGTGACTTTCCACGCTGATATACATTCTCTATCCGCTCCTGACATATTCTATCAGCTCTGTAATATTGTAAGCCAATATTTGCCATGCGCACTGCACATCCCAATGCTGACATTCTCCATGCGCGTCTCTTACGCAGTCTTCCAGGACCTGCCACTACTGCTATAGACTTTTGTGTAGCTGATATAGGAGCAGCTCGTATTTTGCGTTGTGAGAGTCTTCATGTGCATGTGTGGCGCAGCCTTCCAGGAGATGCAGCAGTCACTGGAGCGCACCACCTTCAACACAGAGGTGAGCGGATCCACGTGCCTGGTGGCGCATCTGGCCGGGCCGCAGCTGGCGGTCGGCTGGGCCGGGGACTCGCGCGCAGTGCTTGGCCGACAGCAGCCGGACGGCAGCTGCCTCGCGGTGCCGCTTACGCAGGACCATAAGCCCTCAGACGAGCGCGAGCGTGCGCGCATCCTGGCCATGAATGGCCGCGTGGAAAGGTGCAATTCTGCTCAACTTCTCTACCGGGCTGTGCAAGGGTACATGCACTCGTCTGTATCGACAACCTAGCAGAAGGCTACGCACACGAGGCATGGAGCAAGGAGAGAACAAATGTGTCATGGCGTTTGCATGTCTCAATTTCCAAAAGTGCAGATTCTGCAGAGCTGTATGGTGTGGGGTCGTGGTTGATGGTGGGCTAGGAGCAGCGATGAGGACAACAGTGTTGCTGCTGCAGGATACAGATAGACACAGGAGAGGAGGTGGGGCCGCAGAGAGTGTGGCTGCCTGATGCGTGGGTACCTGGCCTGGCCATGAGCCGCGCTCTGGGAGATGGCATGGCCAGGAGGTGAACTCCAATGCTGCCGGGGCATGATCCCATACAGTTTGCACCTGCCCTGTGACAGTAACCCATCACTCCAAGAATCTGGGTTTCTTTCTGTCTGCATGTAAGCAGAGACATTGCTTCTGGCTGTGCAGGGTTGGTGTGATTTCCAAGCCAGATGTGTGCTTGGTTGACTTGGAAGAGGACGACCACTTCCTTATACTCGCCTCTGACGGCGTGTGGGAGTTCATGGACAATCAGGAGGCGGTCGATATCGTCAGTGCTTGCTCAGACGACGAGGTTGCCTGCTCAAAGGTGCCTCACAACCCAGCAGTGCTCAGCACGCATCCCGTGACATTTTAGAGTCTGTTCAGCTTTGCCCACCCGTTAATGAGCAGGTCTCATCCAGGGATGTGAACAGCAATGGGTGTGTCTGTATTCATCCCAATTGATGCAATGCTACCAATATATTATACTTTAAATGTCTGTCAAGAAAAGCAAGCAGAAGACTGTTAGCCCACGCTGCATGCCCTACATTTGGCATGAAGTGGAAGAATATTTCTTCCCTGCATGTGACTCTTCTTGTGAGCCTGCAGTTTTGGAGATATCGCTGAATAGTTGCATGTATGGTGTCCATGCAGTTGGTGGCTGCGGCGTACAAGAAGTGGATGGAGCAGGAGAATGGCGGCGCAGATGACATCACAACGGTCATTGTGCGGTTCCGGCTGCGGCGCTCTGCAGACCCCAAGCTCAGTCCTCCAATGCACAGGAGCAGCTGATCAGTGGACACTATGTAGCTCATGAATAGACACTTTGCCAATTTCACCTGCGGATTGAGATAGAAGAGGCAGCCATGACAGCATGCTCTAAGCAAGTCGCTGTCGTAGACGTTCAGTTCTTCTCAGCATTTGATCATAGGGTAGGATGTCATGATCATAGAAACGTTTCAGAGCTGCTCTGAACAATCACTGTATGCTTGCAACTGCCAGGCCAAAAGCTGATGCCCAGTGTGGGGCTGTACATGCACTTGCCAGATGATACCAGCATCATCTCTAGTACTATAGGTACAATATTATTTTGAGCTCCTGAGCGCTTTCAAGGAATATCTGGACGTCTAGGAATTTATTTTAGGTAGCTTGTTCTAGTGCTAGTGTGCTGAATGCCTTGTAAAGTGTCAAGAGTTCATCTGCAATTTGAGAGTCCTGAAAGCCAAGAGAGAACGAGTTTTTTGCCATTCTGAGAGGAGGACACGATGGCTGCTTTGTGGTGCATCACCCTTGCATTCCCCTCACCCCGTCCAAGAAAAGGGATCCAGACGGCTCGGCCTGCCCCAATTTACGCGATCGCTCTGTCATCATCATAGCCTCGATGGTTGTTTTCTGAAAAACCACCAGTGAACACATTCTGTGCGCATCAAGGATCGGCAGGCATTTTGCGAGAACCAGCGCAAGTCGTGTGTACTAGCAGTACTGTTGCAGCCAAGCTCTCAGAAATTCTAATCGGCGGCCTTTAGTGTTTCTGGGAATATTGATCCATTAATTTTGAAAGCAGCAAGTTATGGGGGCGTGCGTCAGCTCGCCCCAGCATACAGAATCCAACACAGCGAAGGCAGCGTCTTGCTGTACGAGCTGGCGCCATGAGCAGGAGGAGGTTTCGAATCAACTGAGCGCCGCTGCCGATAATCAACGTGGCTCAGGCATAGTTCTCAGTCTAGCAGGGGACTACAACTACTTAAATCCGAAGAACTGGACAGCAAACCTTGACGTCCCGGTCATAAAGTGCGCAATGGCCCTGTAGATCTTCAGCAAGTGCTGCGTGCTTGCGAACTGAGCTGATTTGAGCACATGAGTTACATCAAAGGAATTATATATTGACATCAATGGAGTTGCATTATGATGGGTGGCTAGTGTTGGGACTGGTCAAACTTTGGGAGTTCTACTTGTCGTACTTTCGTTCCGCCTTCGCCGTCCGTGCGGAAAAAGCCAAAGCAATCTGTTGCTGACACTCCATACCGTCCTCGTGATGTATTTCCGGACAAATTGCCTCGAACTAGGTCTCAAGCAATTTTCCATCATAGACTCCCCTGCTAGAGAAAGTGCGATGGACACAGCTTGACACAAGCAGTGAACCAATATTTCAGGCTCTTATGACTCTTTGTATTGCAGGGCAAGGGCCACCGCGCTCGAGAAGGGTCTCAATGCCATATTGGAGCCGTTGCTGGCAGAGGTCGAGGACATCCTGACACATGGCCACAGCAGGGACCAGCACAGTAGTGGTCCCAAGGATGAGGATGAGGAGGAGGAGCACGCAGATGCCATCAGCTGGCGCATTGCAAGCCTCACAGACCTGCCAGATCTGGTCAGCATGGCGTGCGACAACTTGGCGGCCCGCGGCGAGGCACACAATATCGGTACACCGGCAACCATCAAAGAGGCCACCAGCGCCATGCTCCTGGTCCTGCACGCCATCTGCATCGCTGGCGAGAAGCTGGAGGCAAGCACACACACCCCAGCCCTTATAATCGCCCAACATCCTTCCACAGATGCATGAAGACCAAGGAACAGGCTCCATCTCAGCACTTCGCATGCAGGCCCCAGACTCCCCTTTGCAGCTTCGAGCTTCATAGGCATTAACTGGTTCAGCAACTATGAGCTTTGACCTGGCCCGCGCTTTCTCGCCTTCAGAGAGCACGAGTGAGCGGCGTGTGTGGTGGCTGCAGCTGCCGGTGCCGGCAGCGCTACTGGAGATCTCCTCCATAAACCGGCTGGTGGACGTGGCGGCGCGCATAGTCTCCAAGCACGACAGCAACGCAAGCCAGCGGCAGGCGGCGACCGAGTGGCGCGCATGGCTGTCGGCCAACATTGCGAGCGAGGCCCGGGAGGAGGCGCACGCGCGCTGGCGGCAGTGGCAGCAGGCGCTGTGCGCGCTCGGCTTGGTGGAGGACCATTTGGCGGTGGCGCTCTCAGCGCGCTCCAAGGCCTTCAATGTGTTCATGGACACCGCCGCCCGCTACGGCAGCGGCCGGCTCAGCCTTAGGGTGAGGCCCGAGCTTGCACACAGCCTGGCCTGAATGGCTATGCTCCTGTTTGTCACAACCACCACTGTGCTTGCTGTGCATGCAAGGACAGTGTGCCTGGGAGGATGCTGCGTATTGCTGCCATGCCTGAGAACAGGCGACAGCTGCAATAGGGCCCAGCTTGACCTACATGACATTCAATGTCACAGTATCTGTCTCCAATACTGGTTCAGCGCCATCTGTGTAGCTTGCAACATCCAGCAGGCCAGCACCCTTGGCGTGTGCAATTCATGCGCCCGGGCTTCTAGCATCAGCACACAAAAGCCCGAACTGCAGCGGAATGACCGTTTAAGATTTGCAGTCCATGAGGGCCTTCTTGAGCCGGATTGGCTGTCCGCGCAGGTGCCGCGGGAGGCGTCATTCAGCGACAGCCTGCGGCAGGCGCAGGCGATGCGGCTGCTGGACCAGGTGGCGGGCGGCATGGTGATCTACCCCAGCTTCACCGATGCGCCCACCCCCCGGGCCGCATCGACACCCGCCGAGACGGCCGTGGGTGATGTCGCGCCGTGCAGGCGCCAGGAGTTCTTTGAGTATGCTGGCAGGCAGATGCTGCAGGGAGGTGTGCGCGCACAACCCTCCCTCGATGCCATTGTTATCAATCTGCCTGTGCCAGCCACTGGCAGCAAGATATCTTGTGCGTGTTGTCCCTGTGCTCCAGCTCCGGAGCTTGCTATGTAAGCTGGTCCCAGCTCTGCGTTGTACTGTGCTTGCGCTGAATGCAGTTGTCCTTGTCGCTTCTTCTATGATGCTGTTTGGTCTGCGAGAGTGTTGCAGCTGTGGCTGCTGTGCGGGTTGGTCATGACAGGTGGCAATCAAGCCGAAGTTCAGGGGAGCTCACCACTTTATTTGTGGGCTGCAGGTGCATCCACCAGCGGGAGCCAGGATGCGCAGCCCCTGTTTGTGCGCACGCGCAGCGGCGGCAACTTCTGGTTCAATACGGAGTTGAAGCAGAGCGAGGCGCACAAGGACGAGTACCGCTGGGCCGGCTGGCTGATGGGGCAGTGCTTTGCCAACCGCACCATGCTGTGCATCCCCCTGCCGGAGCTGCTCTTTGTCAAGCTGCTCAAAGGATCCTCCTTCCAGGTATGTACCTGCAACAGAGGCCATATTTAGTTGCATGCCAGCGCACCCAGACATGGACATGCGTGGGCTGTTCATAATGTCACTTGCAATCTGGGTTTGCTGCTACAATGTCAAAGAAGCTAAAACTAGGGGGATGGGTAGCAGTGAATCAAGCCAGAGCGGTGCAATACACTATAAGACCGGAGAATTGCAGGATGCATATGGCTGTGTGCACCTGCAAGGACTGTAGACACACGGCAATTAGAGTAAATAGAGTATCTCATAGTATGTTTGCGGAATTGTGAGGGCAGCTGGGTTGCCATGAAACATAAAGAGGTGCTAGATGCATGTTCTGTGTTAACCTGCAGGCGAGCATAGAGCTGCTGTCTGAGTTTGACGCTGAGCTGGCGGCGTCGGTGCGCGGCGTCGCCAACCTGCGCACAAAGGAGTACAAGCAGCAGCTGGCGGCGGAGGGCTACCCGGCCGACTTCACTCGCCGCTCCTACATGCGCTATCAGATCAAAAAGCTGCTCGTCACCGACGTCGACTGGCACTTCGAGGCCCTCTCCCAGGTCCGCTACTCCTGCTATTTATTCCCAGCAGGATATTACCTTCTCATGAGCTGCAGCTGCATGGCCATCAGCCTGAGTGCATGTGTACGTCCGAGGTTGAGAAGAGAAATGTGAGGACAGCCCTTCCCTGGCATGTTGATTTGCAGCGGCAAAGCAATGGGGCTGGCAGCTGTGGCTGGCAGCAAAGGAACCCCAGAATGTGAAGGTTGCAGGGGGATAAGGGGTCAGAAGCCTTGGGTGCGCAGGGATTCTTTGCGGCGGTAGACAGGGAGACGCTCAAGTTCTGGCGCATCACACCGGCGGATTTGGCTGAGCTGGCAGCAGGGATGACAGAGTCCCGGCCGCACTGGGTGCCAAAGGCGCGCGCGGCCGACGCGCAGATCAAGCAGGAGGTGCATGCGCACGTTGCCACCAGCGACGCACCCGTCGTCAACACCCTGTGGAAGGTGAGTCAAATATTGGGCGGCCCTCACCCTTGCAAAGCACCAGATCTCCAAGCTCCCAACACCCAGTAATTCTCATCACTGACCGTGAGTGAGGTAGGTATCTGCTACTGATGCACATGCAGGGTGCATGAGGGGCATGATGCATCGTTCTCTGCCTGTCAGTCAAGAACATGTCACCGAAGGGTTCGTTTGCATGTGCAGCACTCGCCGGGCACCCAGGTGAACATCACAGCGCAGGCAAGCTTGAAGAGCATCGCGCAGGCAGTCTTTGGCCATTGAGCAATTGTCAGAAACTTGCAGCTTTCTTTCTGGACAGGAGACCCTCTGAATGTCCTCTCGGGGTAGATTATGATGTAGCGTAAATCTGCACGAATTTTGCATATCTCTGTTATCATTATTCTTTTGTGAGCATTGCCAACAGTACAGCCATGTTAGCATTTGCAAGGGGGGACGCCTTCAGGTCTGCAGCGATTGACAAACGAACGATGACTTTGACGTGGACAATAATGCCTTTTGTTAATGACTTTCAGATGCACCAATAACTTTTCCAAATGAGGAAGGAGTAGGATAGCTACCCGTGTTTTGTTTGTAGACAAATATGATGAATGTCCTGCAGGTCAGCTGACGTAGCAGTCAGCTGACATAGAAATTTTCTGAAGCTCAAGCATCAGAGAGTAGATAGCAAATTACCTCACAATTATATCCCTGTAAAGGTAGTCTTCTGCACCAGATCTTTCAAAGTCGAGCTGATGTGATCAGCGCATTGCTAGACCTGTCTGGCACTGCCAAACATGAGAAAGATAAATGCGGGTCTAGACTTTATTGATTCAACTACCCCAAAGTTGCCGCCTGCTGTCCAAACATGATCACCTTGCCCTGGTAATTCTTGGTTTGAAGTCTTTTGTTATGCCTGCATGTCTTTGTGTCTGAGGAAATTGTAAAAGCATTTATTCCCGCATTGTTTCAATCCCCACTTATTTCGAGAGCTTTTTGATATATGCAAATTAGAGCATTCTGTCTGAAACTTGCAGAATTTCATTTCAGACAGAAGACAAAATTTACTGTACAAAAACACTGTCACGAACCAGGTTCCCCAAGGGCCCGTTTCAAATCCTCTTGCGCATTTCCTCAAAGTCTCGCTCTGTCAGCTCGTACGCCCAGTGCAACAGCGTTTGGCGCAGCACCGGGCTCACAGTGGCATCGTTGTAGTGCCTGCAACAACAGTCGGTCAACGCAATCTTTCTGGCCCATGCAGTTCTGCAGCGCACATTGCAATATATCCCTGGCACGTTGCTAGTGTTGGCATTAAAGGGGGTATAGATATCAGGAACTAGGTAGTGGGAGTCTAGATGTGGTGGTCAATTGCCTTCCAACGGACGCCGGTAATTGTGCCATGCAAGATCCAAGCTCGGTAATGCTGAATGGCCGGCAATTCTCAGCAATGTTAACTTATCCTCAGTAGTGTTTAAAACCAGGAGAGAATGCATGCATGGAAGACAGTGCAAGCGCCACAGTAGGGGGGAAGGGCTGCCTCGCTGTGTGAACAGGAGTGCATCGACACTATACCTCACCGCCCAGGAGCACTAATCATCACATCAGCTGGACACTAGATGGTCGGGACTGAGCGCACTTGTTAGCGGCAAGCACTCTGTTGACGAGAGCGCGCTTCCAGCGGCCCTTCTCGCCAGCTACCCCCCTCCACCTCTTGATTTGGCGCTCGTCATCGTCAGTTCTCCGCCCCATGTAGAAGCGGCAGTACCACTGGAACCAGCCCCGCGGATCCAGCTCTGGCTTTATCCACCCCTTCTCCTGCATTACCGGGTGGTTTTGAAATTGTATACGGGCCGAGCCTTCGACCGAGCTAGGCCTGTCTTCGTACAGCTGGTAAGTACCATGCAATCGGATGCCTCAATTTAAGAGGTGAGACTGGCCTTGGCGTCCGCACACAGTATAGAGTAACCGTTGGCTTTATAAGGTGGAGCATATTGTTCAAAATTACATTCGGCACACCAGGCATCATCATCATCATCATGTAGTCATCACAGCTGTGCTATCCTGAAACAACATGCAATAGCAAGAAAAGTACTGTCTGAAGCGGGCAAAGTCAAGCAGTGTGCTGGAGGAGCAATCTACCTCCCATGCTGCCTGGTTCTGTCCAGCATTGACCTTGTATTTGTTGATCTCTGTTCTGTACTTCCGCCCTCTGTACATGTCTGGCTCCAGCCCCTCGAACCAGTCTGCTGGGAACTCATTGTGGTCTATGGCAACGCCCTTTGGGCTGATGATGCCTGCTCGCCCTCCCCTTGGATGGAAGTAGATTCTGCATCCAACCCCGGAGCAGCTTCATTCATCGTGAACAGGAACCATACAGTCTGCTAAATGTTGAAAATCGTCAATCAGGCAAGGTCTGCTGGGGTGGTGTGCATGTGGACAGTACACAGCTCCACATGCAGAATGGGACTTCATTCAGGCCTTGGTGATCAGAACTGTAGGGATCCTTCTCACCCGCCAAATGATCCGGCCTGAATGACGTCCTTGGGTCGGAGGGTGGGGCGAAATTCGGGCATATCTGCGAAGATGAGGCGCCCCCTGGAGTCCCTCTTGTCAGGCGCATCCAGTCGGACAGCAGACTCCACTACATTCTCTGTCTTTCCTTGTTTGGGGGTGTATATAGGGCGTGCCTGCAGGACGGCAATCTATTCATATACTGCAAATCACAATTGCACACTTCAAGTGCCGAAAACAGTGAACTGGGTGGTCTTCAATGGCCCTGCACCTTTTGTGCAGGCTCTGTCGTTGCGTTGGACTCTGCCGCTCTAGCTTCGGTGATTGTCCTTCTAGGTCTTGTGCTTCTCCTGAGACAGGTGCAACTCAATTTGACTGGAAGAAGTCCACGAGGTTCCTTGCAAACACCACCTCATGAAGATGTGGCATTCACATTCAGTCATCTCAAAGGTCACTGTTGGTGCCCAGAAATCTGACCGATGTCTGAGAAAATGTGCCTGTGCAATCACAACAGCTAAAGATGAAGTTTTGCGCATAATATATCCCACCTCGGTGCGGCATCTGCATCATCTGCAGGTCTCTTGGCCTTGGCCATCTCCCGAACACTGATAACCACTATCGATCCGACAGTCTTGAGTCGTCCTAGCCCTACGGGTAGCATAGGAGCTTATCATCCAGTTTTGCTGTTGCAATTTGCATCTCAGGGCTCAACGGTCCACATGGATCCAGTTGGCGGTTCACGTGGCAGTCCACCTGGCACCCACTTGAATTCTGAACACCAGCAACACAGCCGTCAAGCCCAGCAAATTCTGCAACAGAGGTGCACATTGAAAAATTACGTAGATAGCAAAGCCTTGTTAGTCCGTTCGAAGTAATGTTGAGGGGGCTTTTGAAGGGCTTCGAAGCTCAGTTACTCTCAAATGTCCGTAGTCAGCTACTGCATCCAGCTTCTCAGACAGCTTCAGGAGGAGTTCTGCATTCGATTGAACGGACGTTAACCCCATCGCAGCAATTAATAAGCTTGGCAAATTTCAGTACAGCCTCCTCTCCAGCTCCAGAATTGATCCGTGACTTTGCCATTATTGGTGGGTGAAGCTCCAGGCAGCTGTTAGTGAAGTAATTTTAGCAGATTAACTTGTGATTTGCAGATGCTACACTGAGATCCTTGGCTGCTTGTGCATCGTTTGCTCAATACCCAGACCTATGTGGGAACCAGATCAAGTGATCCAGACAATTTTGAATTTGCAGCCCACGTGGATCATGGCAAGACGACGCTCATGGACAGGCTCCTGGCCCATTGCGGCCATTCCTCAGGCCAGGAGCGGTTCATGGACAGCAACGTAATGGAGAAAGAGCGCGGCATCACTATCAGCTCCAAGTACACCTCGCTGCAGTATGGGAAGTACACCCTGAATGCAGTGGACACTCCAGGTCACGCCGACTTTGGTGGCGAGGTGGAACGGTGTGTTCCTTGCGTAAAAACAGTCGAGACCATGCCTTTTGTCTTTCTGCATGCAATGTGCTCCCACTTCTACTAGACTGTTTGCTATATGCAGGATCTTGGGGATGGTGGACGGAGCAGTGCTGCTGGTGGACGCAAACGAGGGCCCGCTGCAACAGACAAAATTCGTCGTGGAGAAGGCCCTCAAAGCCGGCATACGCCCCTTGGTGGTGCTCAACAAGGTCAGTACACCCTGCAAATGTCCCGCTGTCTCTGCCACCCAATTTCAACTCAGTGTCCACTATGTAGGAAGCTTTCAAAAAGGACTGGCTGAACTGTAGTGCTCAATGCGTGCATGGCATGTGCAGGTGGACCGGTCAGGAGCCACCGAGCAACGGTGCGGTGAAGTGGAGAGCAACATCTTTGACCTGTTTGCCCAGATGGGCGCCACAGAGGAGCAGCTGGACTTCCAAGTGCTCTACGCCTCAGCGCGAGAGGTGTGTCTTTACCTGCTCCCAGCAGTAGCTGCCACCTTATACGCAGGTCATGGCTGCCTATACATGCAATTGTCAGGGTTTTGTGGAGAGCTGGCATTGGATGTCATAGCTGCCTACACATGCAACCAATTCAGATGTTTGGGAGAGCAGCAATCATGGCTGCTTCAATGACATTTTGGGGGGATTTATCTGCAGGGCTGGGCAACCACAAGCCTGCCAGAGCAAGGCATAAAGCCCGAGGGCGCGTCGGTGGCTCCCTTGCTGGATGCGATAGTGAAGCATGTGCCGCCGCCTGCCGGCGACATGGCGGCACCCTTTGCCATGCTGGTGGCCATGGTTGAGCACGACGCCTTCCTGGGCCCGATCGCGACCGGGCGGGTCGCAGCCGGCACCGCTCGCGTGGGAGACCGCGTCCGCGTGCTGCACCACACCGGTGAGAAATTTCCTGGAAACTCTCTCTCCCGGAGACCCTCTCAGTTGAGAGTCTTTTTCAAAAGGCACTGAAGTTTCCATAGTAACTTTTAAATCTCGTAATCCTTGGTCTGCAGCGTAAAGCACGCGCCCAAATAATCAAGCCTGAAGAAGCTTCACACCTGAGAAGACCTGAATGGTGTTGACGCTATCCGCCATCTGGCCACCGCTCTCTCTTTGAACGAAGCAAATCACTATAAACTGTGGGAGTGAGTACCAAGTGCCGTTCAGCGTCTAGGTAAGCAAGTTGCGGCGACTTTACATTCTCTTCGCGCCAATGCAAACGGGGTCGGTGCTGATGCGCGCAGGGGATCCCGGGGAGGAGGGGCGGCTGACGAAGATCTGGAAGCGGTCGGGGCTGGGCCGCTTAGAGCTGGAGGCGGCCGGCGCGGGCGACATTGTGTCTGTCACCGGCGCCGGTACCGCGCGCATTGCTGACACCGTCGGCAGCCTCGACTTGGAAGAAGCCCTCGCTCCCGGCGTCATTGAACCCCCCACCCTCAGGTGCGCACACTCTGCCATCCACTGGACCCTGAGGACCAGCTCGAGAACAGGCACCGAAGGTATTGTATGCATGCAAAGAACGGCCAGATGATCTGCATCAGATGGCAACCCTTGAAGGCTTAACAGCCTCACTGCACAACCAATGTTTGGCACGCGAGCGGGCCAGGTGAGAGAGAGGTTGCGCAAAGAGGCCGTTAGGGGGGGTATGGTTGGAGTCAAGCGGTGACTGTATTCTGCTGTTGCGCAGCATGGTGTTCTCGCCGAACGATTCGCCGCTGGCGGGGAGGGAGGGAACGCACCTCACCGGCAGCAAGATTGGGGAGCGGCTGGCTGCCGAGGCGGCCACGAGCGTGTCGCTGCGCGTCGTCCCCGTCGACGGCGGCGGCGAGGCCTTCGAGGTGCAGGCGCGCGGCGAGCTGCAGCTCGGCCTCCTCATAGGTGAGGGCACTGCCATTAGCAACACCGCATAATATTTGCAATCCACACAAGTTATGAAGAAACCAGTGCTTCATCACGAACAAAGCAGACGCTGTCACAGCACGTTCAGCACGCTTGAAAAAGATTACATGGATGGTGATCTTGGCAGCTGGTCTGGCATGGCTGCCAAGCTCACGCCTTGACATTCTTCCAGACTGGAGTGCATCATGGGTCATCAGGTGCTGAGGGGGGGCATGATGCGTGCGCAGAGAACATGCGGCGGGAGGGCTTTGAGCTGTCGGTGTCGCCGCCGCGTGTTGTGTACCGGGAGGAGGGCGGCCACAAGCTGGAGCCGCTCGAGGAGGTCATCTGCGAGATCGAGGAAGAACAGGCCGGCAGCGTCATCGAGGCAAGCACATTTTCATTCTGCACCCGTCATCAATGCCCCACTGAGCAATATCTGCTGGAATTAATGCAAATCTAAGAACATTTAGTGGGGCGTGTTACAACTGAGTGGATATGTGCAGGCATGCTATTGTCCTACGTCTGTGGATGCAGTCGAGGATGCATGCCTTTTTCTTCCGTGCGCCCGGGTCTGAAGGCCTTAAGTTTTGTGGGTGACGGACGCACAGTCTCCTCGTTATGGCGCCTGGGCCTGAAGGCCAAAGTACTACGGGATATATAAGGAAGCACAACTGTGCGGTCGAGGGCCTGAACGCAGCTTGTCGGTGCGCAGGCGCTGTCGCTGCGCAAGGCGGAGCTGGTGGAGATGGTGCCTCAGGCGGGCGGCAAGCAGCGGCTGGTCTTCGAGGCGCCCAGCCGCGGCCTCATCGGCTTCCGCTCGGCATTCGCGACGCTCACGCGCGGCACCGGCATCCTGCACCGCGCATTCGCCCGCTACGGCCGCTTCAAGGGGGCCCTCGACGGCGTCCGCAAGGGCGTTCTCATCTCCACCGCCGGTGCGCGGCTGCCCCGCAAACCTGGGATGATATCACCCCTGAAGTACACCTTGTTAAAAACAGGAATAATGCTCCCCAGTGCTGGCTCGCCGGCCTTGGGATGCACCGCAAGCCAAGCTTGTGCCCTCCTGAGGGGAATGTCATGCTTGCTGCTGCTCTGTGACCCACAAGCGCCTTCTGCAAGAGGGTGTCCTTGATGCACCAGGCGAATGTGCTGGTGTGGCGCTGTTGATCGGAAGCACAATTCAACTGTGGCATGCAAGTGCTGCTCTTCCTTTTTATACCCACCAACCATTTGTTGTGAAAGTACTCAGACATTCCTTTATGACCTGCTTTATCCACTGGGACCTCACGATGAATGTGCCGTTGCAGACGGCAAGACAACGCTGCATGCGCTGGGCAGCTTGGAGGCGCGCGGTAGCCTGTTCGCGGGGGTGGGCACGGAGGTGTACGCAGGGATGATCATCGGGGAGTGCGCGCGCGACAACAACATGGAGGTCAACCCCGTGCGCGAGAAGAAGCTCACCAATGTCAGGGCCTCCGGTGCAGACGAAAAGGTGGCCCTCCCCTTCAAGCTTGGCTGTGTTGTAAAGCTGTACTCAGACGGCTTCACCCAGGAATGTGGACTTGCAGTGCAAGCTTGTCTGCCAAGCGTCTGGCAGAACCGCTGCTACTGTAATTGGATCAGGCAGGTACTGCAAACGTGAACTCTGTTTCTGCTCGGAGTGAAAGTTGCAAGTGTCAGGGAGTGCTTGCTCTTTGCATAATGTGTTCTTCATGGCTGGTCTATCAGGGGGTTGCATGGCAGATGTCGCATGCATAACAGAGCTAGCCTGCAGATTAATGCATGCCCCGCTCAAGCAGCTGCCCTGTGTGTAGGCCCCATTGGCTCCTGCTCTTGTTCTGCCAATATTGTATTGATAAGTGACGACTTATGTGCATGCAGACGTACCTGACGCCCCCGCGCGCAATGACTCTTGAGGATGCTATTGGGTATGTGGCGGGTGATGAGCTAATGGAGGTCACCCCCAAGAGCATCCGGCTGAGGAAGCGGATGCTGGACAGCAGCCAACGCAAGAGCCTCAAGCGCAAGACCGGATGAGTCCCTAATCAATGGCCATGCCCATGGGGAATCGGTGTGAGACCACTCGGTGCGCTTGTGAAAGTCTGCACTGCACTGCAGCCAGATGTACAGCCAGATCCTTGGTATACAGAGGTAGCTGTAGGTGGGTGACAGCTAGGGGAGGAGGAAATCTAGAGAATTTGCTCTAGTTTTGTTGCTTTGTAGAGCTCTAGAGGTTTTTTCAGTGCTTTAGACTCAGGCTCATTGGCCAGTAGATGCAGGGCGCAGACGTGATGATCGGATGTCACGATTAGATTGAGCGCTCAATCTAGCTCGCTGATGGTGCTGCCGATAATGTTGTTGAAAATGTCACACTCTTCAGAAGCAGATGCCTCTCTGGAAATTGTAAGCTTTTTCTGAATGACCACCTCATTAAATGTTTCGAGTCGCATTTAATTACAGGAGCAATTGATCCTTCCATCCCCACTGCAATCGTGATTGTCATGTACCTGCCATGATCAATGCATAACATACGTACATGTATACATTTAAGATGCCGTTGTAGGCTGAATGAGGGGTCAGGCCGTCACAGCAGGCATCTTCAGAGCAACTGCAGTAGTCTCTCATGTTCACTGGAAGCTCAACAATTCCACATCGAAGATGAGGGTGGCGTTGGGGGGAATGACCTGCACATGCGTGCGCCGTTATGAAAACCCAACAGAACAAAGTACATCAAGGCAATACGAGAGGGGAAAGAAGTTGCTTTACTTCAAGACTGCATCCACAAAGCAACTACATGTGCCGACTCAGGAGCACTGATGCAAATGCAATCACAAATGCAAGCTCTCCAGAAGTGTATGACTCACCCCAGCGGCTCCACGGGCGCCATAGCCGTAGTCAGGGGAGATGGTCAGCTTTGCCCTCTCACCCTTGGACAGCTGAGCGACACCCTCGTCCCAGCCCTTGATCACCTGATCAACACAAGACTGCCCTGTCATATCATACTGCGAACACTGAAACTATTTGAGGTGACCTGTGACAGTTGTAATTTTGACCCATACTCTGCAGTGATTTGTGGTAATATTGGCGTGCGCACCTCGCCAGCTCCCAGCCTGAAGCTGAAGGGGCTGTTGCGGTCCCTGCTGCTGTCAAACTTCTTGCCATTGGTGAGGGTCCCCTGTGTAGTCCATCCAAACCCTTCAGCATTTGCTCGAAAAAATCCTAGACATATTAGCAAAACGCTTTCTCCCCTCTTTTCAAATGCTTAGAATCCACAAAGGATCGACTCAAAGACCTCACCGTGTAGTGGACGGTCACTGTCTGACCTGGGTGGCAGCAACAGGAATCGAGTCAGACAGCGATTTTTTTTGAAAGGATCAAAAGATGCACCTTTTGCCAACAAGCTATTTCTGCATCTTATGTGGCGCACAACACGCATCAAGCACAAGTCTTGATCGGGATCCTGATACAGCACGTGCTGGGTATCTACTGCAGGAAATTCCCCGAATCCCGTGCAAAACCAGGTCACAAACAAAGCGATGCTCACCCTTTGAGGGCTTGGAGCCGTCGCCCTGCTTGATGGTATCGATGTCGACTCCCACTGTTCGGGGACAAGACATGGGCAGTCACGACTTTGTTTAGTGAAAGCACAGATGCAACAACCTGCATCTGCTCAAAATTCAGGAGGTTTGCGAGGTCATGGTGCATCACAAGTGGCATACAATCATACATAGAGACTCATGATGCCTTCCAGAAGCCCAAAGGATTGACTCACTTCTGATGGTAGTAGTGGATATACGCCGCGCGGGGTGTGCTGACAAGCGTGCTTGCAACGGAACCGACCTAAACAAAGCTCGTTGCATTGGGAAGTCGCTTGAAATGCATCGAACAAGGTGCCGGCTGTCTGGCCTTTGGCGATCCCATACACCCCTTCGGGATATTTATAGGTGCAGGGAGTTGATTTTGAGGGTCTGTCATTTGAAGGAGATTTAGAATGACAGGAGGATATTCTTCTTTGACGTTTGCATATGAACACTCCGCAATGGCTGCCAGCATGCTGCGCATGCACGCGCTTGCAGTGTTGTCCATGCACTGCAGTGACATGTGGCATGTGCGAATCACAAGCCTTCAGGCTGAATTCAATTCGAAGGGTAGGCTACTTCGTTTGCCAGTGACCAAGTTAGTAGCTCATTAGCTTCAGAGAGCCGCGGCCGCTGCGGCAGCACAGCCCCGATTGGGGTCCACTGAGTGGACATATCTGGCAGCCTGAGCATTTCAACGCACGCAGAGGGTTCTATCCTAGGCTAGGCTGACTGCGGCTCCAATATTATCACCGGAGTGGGCCATGTAGTATGATCTGACCCTTCACAGGCAGCCTCAGTAAACTGCAAACAAGAGCATCAGGCTTCCAGATGTATATTGGCCCGAAAGCATGTCCTGTTTCCTCCAGTGTAATCAATAAATGCCATGCATTAAGCACATCTCTCAAAGGCAACGACGCATGCCACACTCACCTCCAACACTCGCATCCATCACACAAACGTGAACAAAATGTGACATTACTTGAAACAAATAGAACGACGTGACACGAGACCGTAGAGATCTCCAGGCCTGTAACCTAATGGTACACCCAATGTACAATCATGATGTCCTCAAGAATATGGGGACTGATCAGATCAGGGAAGACAATTCCCCAATCTCATGCCAGGAACACGGCAATGCTGAGCAGAATGAGAGCGACGGTTGAGTAGCGGACTGCTGCAGACAGGAGTGCCCAAGAAACCACCACGATCCGCCACACTACATTGCCCACCGCCAGGCACAACAGCAACGCCAGTGCTATCGACAACACGTTCTGAGCCACTGACTCTGCTGAGCTCTCATCCTGCAAAAGGCTGCATCCCTGAGACCTCCCAGAGTGTCAGCATGACAGGGATTGGACAGCGATCTGATAAGGATGGTGAGAGGCATGAGGCCGCGCCGTACGCTGTACAAAATGCCGATCAGCTCGTCATCTGAGCACTCCCTAGTCTCCCAGTCATCGGTATCAGCCCCCCATGTCTCGTACATTGCATCCTGCATCAGGTGAATAGCGATCTCTGGTAGAAATGATTGCACGCCTTTCCATGTGATGACCTGGTTTGATCTGTGTATAAAGAGCATTTAAAAGCGCACTGCAAGGGAACAGTCAGCATGCCAGATTTGCTACCTGCAGGGGGTCATCCATTGCATTGCAAGAAAGCTGCCGATGAATGTGCTTTACATGAGTTTGTCTCTTCTCATGTTGTGCTCTGAAAGCTGAAGGCGTTGCATGTCTCCTTTGGGCAGGTCTGCTGCAACTGAATGACCCATGATTGCAACATGCCTCACAGCTCAACGTTTCACCCGGACGCATTTTGTGGCGAACTTAAAAAAGCATATTGGACGAGTTCCAAAGTCCTGACTGTTGATAGAGCAAACACTCAGTTGGGAAATGGATTTTGATGTCCGACAGATATTAGCGATCTTGTCTATCTTTTATCTTACTACCTTCCCTAGGAACTCTGACGCTTTCCAATGCAGGAACTATCGAACGCAGGCACAAGACAGGATGCAGAGCTTAGATCGAGCAGGAGCTTGACTTCCTTTCATGTTACGGCACGAGGTTTGGATCCGTAGGCATGGCTTCACCAATTCTTCCCCTGTATGAACTCGATGAAATTGAACCCGGTACCTCCAGAAGGTGTTGCCCCATAACCCGTGAATTAGTAAAAGGTGTGCCTGAGTTGTAGGTGATCCTGTGCAGGCGATGAAGGTCTTGACACGACTCAAGATTCGCTGAGAAAAAGGAAAAGATTAGGCCTGGACTCTCGTGCACTGGCTGTCTTCTGACGCTATCCTCGTAAATCCATCATATATATTTTTTAATCTATATTAGATTCGGCATTTCAAGGAGCAGAAGACGCAGGAAGTACAGAGTTGTTCCCAGGATGGTTGTACTTGCGGCTTCAATAGTCACCAAATCGGGGAAAGGTACTGCTCAAAAATATACTGCTTTTGTACAGTCATTACTTGCTCAGTCAGGGTTGCTTCAAGGCAGATTTGAATGTGTGATTGAGGGTGATGGCCTTGCTTGCAGCTCTCGTCTCGCGGCAATTTGTGGAGATGAGCCGCATCCGCATTGAAGGGCTATTGGCTGCTTTTCCCAAACTGGTGGGGAGCGGTAAGCAGCATACTTACGTGGAGACAGAGAATGTGCGCTACTTGTATCAACCAGTAGAGGTGAGCACAATCTTTCTTTGTTGCCCCACGTTTCGTACCCCCTCTCTGCATGGGAACTTCGCTTCGTGCATTAAATGCATGTGGAATTTGATAACTTCGCACATTCCGTATAAATCTTCCTAAAGGTCTTCAACTTCTTGAAAAGCAACTGTATTGATCGATCCGACCCTCGCCTGCCCCTCTCCAGGGGATGTACCTTCTGCTGATGAGCAATAAGGCCAGCAACATCTTGGAGGATTTGGAGACGCTGCGCCTGCTCTCCAAGGTCCTGCCAGAGTATGTGTTGCCGCCCATGGACGAGGAGAGCATCAGCCAAGTCGCCTTTGAGCTGCTCTTTGCCTTTGACGAGGTCATCTCCCTTGGCTACAAGGAGAACGTGACGGTGGGCCAGGTGAAGCAGAACACTGAAATGGAGAGCCACGAGGAGAAGCTGCACAAGATGATCATTGCATCGAAGGTCAGCGACACAAAGGTGAGCACATCAGCAGCCCTCTCCATCTCCACTACAAAGAACCAACACCCTCACCTTTCCTTATATCCGCAGCATTATCAAAAGAGGGACAGAAAGGAGCAAATCATTTGCCTGTATGGTCCCCTCGGAGGGCAGAGTATCATCCTGTTGGTCATGGATAAGATGCTAAAACGATGACGGTGTAAATTATGGTGGGGACTGCCTACGTGGATCAGAAGCACGCAATCCTCGTACTGTTCAGGGCAGCTGCACAACATACAGCACACAACACACAACAACTGCTGATGTGTTCTCCAGGATGTGATGAAGCGCAAGGCAATCGAGATCGAGAAGAACAAGATGGAGCGTGCGCGCGACGGCAAGGCCAACGTCTCCACCTATGTTCCCTCCTCAATCTCCAGCATCTCAACCAGCGGCGGCGGCCGCTCCGGTGCCGACCAGGACGCCACACCGACATACTCCAGGTCAGCCTGCACTACCTCCTTCACTTCATGTATCATTAATGGCTCTGTCCTGCTGTGCAGCGGCAACAAGCTGCTCAGATATCTGTGCTTTCCCTTCCTTTGTGCCAATTTATCTTGACAGAATCGCAGCATGAGGTGTTCGGCGCTGAGCGTCTTTTGACGTTGGGATTGTCTGAGCACATGCATGCGTTCAGCAGCTGATGAGATGATTCTGATGGTGGCTGTTCCTTTAGCGCTTGATATTGACATTTGTGGGTGGCAGAGAGAGTCTGGCGTGGTTGCATGTCTTGAGAGGGCAGGGGGTTTGTGCACAGGCCGGAGAGTGCGAATGTGAACCTAAAAACGGCGGCCGGCCCACGCAAGGGCATGCAGCTGGGCAAGGCCAAAAAGGCCAACGACTTCCTCGACTCCCTGCGCGCCGAGGGCGAAAACATCCAGGTCCCACGTCCCTCCGCACTCCCTCCTCCCGTCCTTGCAGATCTTTGTCAAGATTATCAGCGTAATCTCAAGTCTTTGATTGTTGACTGAGGGTCGCAATCTGATAAGGAGACCCCTTGATCGTGCAAGTCTTGCTCAGACTGCTTTCTCAAGAGTTTTGGGCTTGGTTTCCTGCAGTACTTGCAGTACCAGGTTGTCTTGATCGGCTCTATCAAAGTATCCAAGACAGCATGCGTTTCCCTGTTGGATCTCTTCTGAACATCTAAGGCTATGTGAAAAGTACAGAGAGGGAAAGGTGCTGAGAAAGTGTTCTGTGGGAGGATCAGTTGGACACCGGTGTGGGATTGTCTACCGGCCCGGCAGCATCAGCGATGACGGCGCCGCCGCCTGGCGAGCCGATATCGCTGGCGCTGGAGGAGAAGCTGCTGGTCGTGCTGAACAAGGACGGCGGGGTGGAGAACATGGAGGTCCAGGGCACCATTGCGCTGCAGGCATGGCCCATCGCGCACTTTCTCTCTCTTTTGCAGCTCTCTTTTGCAGCATGGTCGCTTGAGAACGGTCAGATCATGCCAAGATGCTGATGGTGGTGGACATGATCTCATGGAGCTTCAAACTTGCATGCTCGCATGTCTTTCTGGCCGAGACGTTGGTCCGCCTGCTCTCAGCAGAAGAAGTTGCCAGAGCTTCACGGAGATCTCCACATGCCTGGCAAATTGTGACTCTTCTGTATGTCTTTATCACAAAGTATGATGCGTTGGTGAGAGCTGCTTTAATTATGGGGACAGGTGCTGGACGAGACGCACGCGCGGGTGCGGGTGATGATTGAGACGGGGGCGAACGAGGGGTACCAGTTCAAGACGCACCCCAACATCGACAAGGCGCTGTACGCGCGCAGCGTGCTGGGCCTCAAGGACGCCGACCGCCCCTTCCCCACCGGCAGCCCCCTCCCCATCCTCAAGTGGCGCATGCAGGTGCGCTGTCATCCCCCTTGTGCAGGTTGCCACAGGGGAGTCTTAATCATTAACTTGATTTAGAGTCCCCTGGTTGCCAAGTATATGAGGATCCGCCAGAAAGAGTGTACAGGGAATTTGGGCACCCAAGACATCTACTCAGCCTTGTTGGCTGGCGACTCTATATCATATTTCTCTCCCCCCATGCCCTCACTGCAGGGTGTCGCTGCAGCATGAGCCTTGAATAATAAGAGGTTCCGACTATGGCATAAAAGTGTCCTGACTTTTCCTGCTCTTTGCTTAATTGCAGTATTGCATGCTACATGTTGCGCGCCAGCTTCCTGAAGTCATGAAATGATCTCAGCGCCGACATCAGATTGCAGCTTGCAGCAGTGCAGAGCGCATGGTAAAAGATATTGTTGTGGGCGCTGCGCAGACGAAGGAGGAGAGCCTGGTGCCGCTGTCCATCAACTGCTGGCCCTCCATCTCGGGCGCCGAGTCCTTCGTCAACATCGAGTACGAGTCCTTCGCCGAGTTTGACCTGCAGAACGTCGTCGTGGCCATCCCCTGCCACCAGCCCCCGCGCGTCAACCAGGTTCCATCCTCTCATTACTTCTTCACCCTAGCTTGCCTGCTGCCAGGGAGTTTATTTATCTTTAGGCGCTCCGCGCCACAATGCCGCCATGCTCTGTGCTGGGCTTGCCGGTCCCGTGAACTGCCTTGCAGAGGACATAGCAGCACATGGCTGTCTTGTGAACTGCCCTGCAAAGGACAGAGCAGCTGTAGTGCTTTGCGTGGTCCCACAAAATTGCCAGAAATCATCTTGAGCGATTTGATATGGATGTCGGCTGTTGAAGCCTGCCCTGGTGCTTTCTGTCAGGTGGATGGGGACTACCATTACGACTCGCGCAAGCAGGTGCTGCTGTGGAGCATCGACCTCATCGACGACACCAACCGCTCCGGCTCCATGGAGTTTGTCATTGGCTCGGCCGCCAGCTCAGACGCCTTCTTCCCCGTCGATGTCAGCTTCTCCGCGCAGCACACCCTCGCCGATGTCAGCATCTCCGCGGTACGGGACTTTCTCCGCGCTCTGTTTGCCTCTGTACACTTGATATACATTGCAGCACGGCTGCTGCCTCGAGATGCTGTTCCTTGTTGCAGCGGTGGCATCTGGTCACAGGGGCCTGCATGCCTAGCTCTGCGACTGCATGCACCCATGCAACACACAGGAACATGGTGTGTATTAGGGGTGCCAAGGCACGTCTTAGTCACAGCAATAGTTGGATGCTCATTTTCCCTTGTAGTTCATCACAAAGGAATTGTGTTGCCATTTGTGCAGGTGTTGGCGGTGGATGATGACCAGCCTGTCAAGTACGCCACAAGGAGCACGCTGCAGACGGATGGCTACCAGGTGGTCTGATGCAGCCCCAGGCGTGCTGATCTGAGACAGTGTTTTGGCAGTCAATGCATGTGCTGGGTGACTGCGTTTGGCACAAGTTCTGCGTCTTTTGATTCTTGCAAGGCCTATTACATATCGCCTTGTTCTCGTGAACCTTCTTCAATCTTCGATTGGATAAACTTTGTAACAATGGGTAGTATTCTATCCTGAACTACAATAAATTTTGTCAGGCATACACAACCTGGTCAGGCTCATCAAGGGCCCCGAGCTCGCTCACAATCTCTGCTGCAGTTGATGGCTCCTCCTGCAATTCTGCAACAACAGGCAGAGTCTTCTTTTCATCGGCCAAGCTGCCTTCCTCTGGCGCCTCAACTTTTGGACGCTTGCCCTTCAGCCGCCGCTCTCTCTTCTTGGCTGCCAGCACCAAGCGCTTCAGCTCCACATGCTCCTTCTGCAGCCGAGTGATGGCGTCCCTGTGCTGATCTGCCTGGGCTTGCTCCATGTTCAGCTCGCCCACCAAACTCTCCAGCTGCTTCTGCTTCTCCCTGAGCTGTGCCTGCACAAATCCCGTTCACATTTTAACACATCCATCTCGCATGACAATACATGCAGAAGCACACGTGCTGAAGTATCGTAATTGCCCGCAGGAAAAACTTCTGTATGAGGTGTAGAGATTAGGGCGATCAACAGATGCACCCTTCATGACATGATAAATTTCTTTCGTGTGTCACTGCGGCAACCTCACACCAGTAGTGTAACAGTTACAAGGAAGAGATCAGTCAGACTTGGAGAGATTCATCAAAGGCTTTGATCATGTAAAAAACTTAAATATTCTGGAGGGAGTGATGTTTGTGAACTGCCTTGCTACAAAGAAAAAGGTCCAGAGGGCGGGGCACCTGGAGAGCGGAGATGTGGAGGGCGGCCTCGGGCCCCGGCTGGCGCGCCAGGATGGCCTTGAGTTCCAGGTAGACCTTCTCCTGCTCCTGGATGCGTGCGTCCTTCTCCACGCACGCCTCCGTCGCCGCTATCAGCCGCTTCTGCAGCGCCTGGCACTTCATCAGCATCTCATACGCCGCGGGCGTGCTGCCCTCCAGCTTGCGCCACCTGCGATCATACATTGCCACACCACCGTTTACTACTGATCCCTCATCCACCTGCCACCATGCACGCCACCATGCACGCCACCATGCACACTATGAGCTGCATCTTGGCTGTTGCCACTGCCATCGTTCACTGCGTTCACGAGATGGAACGGGCATGCTGGACTTGTTCGCGGTCGTCCAAAATGGAGCCGTGACAGCCCTCGCATAGTGAAAGGTGTTAAAACTTGCGTGTAGAACTGCCTCATGGAGCTTGCAGCCAAGAAGAAGGACGATCCTGGGCTCCTCTCCCCTGGCCCCACTTAAATTATCAATTGAGTCCCTGCAACCTTTGCCGGCAGACCATCACCCCCAGCAGTTTTGCAGCATCCCACAGAAGTGCTTCAGCACAGTGCAGGGCTCGCGTCCGCGCATCTTGAAGGGTCTAAACACTTGTTAATTTTGCCCTCATTGTGCAGCATTCCAGTATTTTTCCAGGAGATCAGCAGCGTCTTGCCTGTGCACGTTGAGGGGGTTTTCCAGCTCCTGGCCGAGCGCCTGCACCTTGGCGCGCTCCTGCAGCACCTGCCGGCCCAGCACATGCACCTCGCGTTTGAGCGCCTCCGCTCCCGCCACGCCCGCGCTCAGCACACTCGCCTCCCGCACCAAGTCCGCCAGCCGCAGCCGCAGCGTCCGCAGCTCCGCCAGCCGCTCCCTGACCAATATCAGGGACCAGATGCTTTTTTGACAGCCGGAGCCCACTTATCTTGACTTTGGTACATTCCAAATATTTGGATGGATGCTCATGACACGTTGGGATCTGCCGGCAACACATGCAGAGCAATGACGCAAAAAAAGATTTGCATGAGACCTCCTCGTTGCTTCTTGCATGCGCCGGGCATTGTAAGACCTTGTTGTCCTGCTGGCATGCATTGCATGTAGTTCAGCAGCACTAGCACGCCCCAGAAAATGCCCTATTGACGCTCGACAGGGAGGCTCGATAGACTCCTGCACACTCTTCCATCCATTGCTGGCTTGCAGCAGCACGAGCGCGACGTGCCCGTTCTTTGTATAGGGGACAGGTGCGCACCGGTAGGCGGCGTTCCCTTGAGAGATGGTGGACTGCTGCAGGCGGATCTTTTCGTAGAGCAGTGCCAGCTCATCGTTGCGGCGTACCAGCTGCGACCCAAGCACGTCCCTGTCGCGCACAACCGCCTCCATCTCCTTCCTCTGCCGCGCCCGCTCCTGCGCACGGGACCACGCAACTATTCTTAAATCACTCCTGCACTTCTTGCCTGCCGGACCATTTACAACTCATCCAACGCATTTGTGCAATGCGAGCAGGCCTTTTGGCAGCTCAGGGTGGAGCACGGCAGGGCAAAGACAGACAGCAATCAGGTGGCGCAAGAGTGTACTCAAGAAACTCCTTGACAGCTTTCCAGGCATGCACATCCTTGTGCGCTGACTCGTGGTCGGCTGGCGGGGGCCGGTAAATGTCAAGCACCGTTCCCACATCTGATTGGGTCTAGCTTGGCTCTGGCAAGTCGAACGAATGGTAGCCTTCCACTGCAGCTTGTCTTTAATTACACCTTGCCTCCGCCTGGCAGGAAAGGCATGTATAGAAAATTATTAACACCATTCAGATAGCCTCGAATTGTTACTTCGGCGCGCACCTTTTCGGCCTCTGCCACGACGGCGGTGAGCTGCGCGACTTCGGCGGAGGCGTCGCGGATGGCAGCATCCACCTCCCTCTCCCTGGCTTCCAGTTGCGTAACGCGCGCCTGCAGCTTCTCGCACTCCTGCTCCGCGCGCGCATGCCCGAAACGCTCCTTTGAAATCGCCGCCTCCAGCCGAGCGTTCTCCTCCTTCACCTGCTCCATCTGGTGTGCCTGCTCGCGGACAGAACACCACACCACTCTGCGCTCAGCCGTCTGCTTTTTGTAAATTATCTTCACTTTCTGCAGGCAGCACTGTGTCCTAAACTGCGACGCCAACAATCTCACAAATCCGTGCCAACTTTGTCTGTAAATACAGTCTGTTTCGGGCGCAGATGTGTGGACATTGTTGGCACTTTGACAGTTGCACTCCAGAACATTCGGTGACGGCGGCAGATAACATTGCATTATTGCACTTGGGCTTGAATCCTGGTCAACTTCATTGCACAGTAAGTGCTAGGAAATTGGACAAACGCGGCGGCTGCGCACCAGTATGCGTGAGCGATTCCTGAGCTCAACTACTTCGTCCTGGGCCGCTATGAGGTTGCGGGAGCACAGGTTGCGGTCTGCGCGCACGGTCTCGTACGCCGCCTGCTGCTGCTTCATGCGCGCATCCGCCTCTGCCAACTGCAAATCACACCCTCTGCCATTACAGTACATCGACAAGCATTGACCCTCGCATGCTTGCTGAATTGTCCATGAGGCACTGCAAGGGCTCTGATCTCTTGCAGACTGAAAAAGCTCGCCGAGTGGGAGGGAGGATCACAGATCGAGACCACACCCCAAATGGATCATTGCTGACACCGAGATGCGCTGATCTGGTATCAAATCTTGCTGATCCGAGACAGGAAGAGACCGCGCACCTTCTTCTGCATGTCAGTAAGAGTGGAGTCCTGCAGCTGGATCTTCTCCAGAAGGTCTGCCACCTTTGCTGCTGCCTCTTGCGCCCGTGAAGTGGCCGCCTCAATCTCAAGCTCCAATGCCTGACAGCCAAAAACAGCATGCAACTGTTGCACGATTGCCGCATAACACTTGCCTTCCAAGAACATCACTTCCCATCGCATTGGATCCGTCGGACATCCATTGTTAGCGGGTGCATGAGCAGATCTGGAACACACCTGTATGGCTTTGTCATGCTTGAGGGAGTTTGCCTTGTAGCCAGCAATCTCCGCCTCGAGGATCTTCTTCTCATTCTCATACGCTCTCAGCATGTCCGCCTGCCAATATGTCGGCAACCATTTAAAGAATTGCCCCTCTTGCAGCCGTGCATTGTTGTCAACTTGCAACAAAGAGAAATGGATATCGCCGCTGAGGTCAACCTGTTGGTGCACGGAGCCCTCTGCTTTGGTGGACTGCTTGTTGAGTGCATCCTTTTCTCTGGCCAGTTGCTCCACCCTCTTGCGCTCGGCCTCCGCCTTGCTCTTCAAGCTGTCCACCTCCCTCTCTGCTGCCCTCACCTCCGCCCTGCCAGCATATCGCTTTTGTCAGCTCACATCTTCCCTGTCACCCTGATGGCTGTGCACAGCCTTGATGAAGCTTTACTCAAGCCCCCTATGCATGAATTTATAGCATCCTTCACAGCATTATTCCCCTATATAGTGATGCATGTGCAGAAGGGGCAAGCCCGAAGCCTTGCTCACATGAAATTATGAATGCATGGCGATGCATGAGCAAGAGATATAGAACGCATATGTCACTGAGTGGAAACAAAGGCTTGCCTCAGCTGCTCATTGATTTTTTCCACCTCCGCCTTCTGTTTTTCGATGGCATTGATGCGCGCAAGGGCTGCCTCCTTCACTTTCACCACCTTGGCAGTCTCGGACTGCAATGCCCTCACAGCTTCCTCCTTCTGCTTGAGCTCCGCGGCCTTCATCTTGTTGCTCTCGACCAGCCGGGCGTTGGCAGCCATCTGCTCCTGCAGCTCGCGCATGAGCCGCTGGTTCCGCTCCATCAGAGAGTTGTTCTCTCGCGTCGCGCGCTCATCCGCTGCCTGCACTCGCATGCATGTCGGTTTTACGGAATTTCAAATGAATATGTGTTGAGTGTCCGCCTACCTCTCACAACTGTTATTATTATTTTTATTGCTGCTGCACGCTTGTCCTGTCCTAGGTGCGCCTGCAGACAAGCTGCATGTGAAGGCTGCCACATATCCTACCCCCTAAGCAATACCCGATCGATTTTGGGCAAGGTGCTCAGTGTTCATACCGCCCCCCCATGCCAGCAGGGAAAAACAATGACACGCCTAAAGAAGAGATTTTAAGCACTCCAAGATTGGCTTGGACGGGCCAGGGGATTTGAGTGGATGTAGGGTCGTGCCTGCTGTTCCTTGATGGTCTGCTCCAGGCGAATGATCCTTTGCTCTGCAGTCCGCAGCTCGCTCTGCTGCAGCTTGATGTCCGCCGTGCGCGCCTCAATCTGCGCCCTCAGCTCGGCAATGTCTTTCTCCAATTGCTCCCTCCTCCGGGCCTCTCTGTTCAAAGAGCCCCAGTCAGCATGGGACTGTTCCATGTGTTGTGTAAGGACTGAGCTGCCAATGCTTAATGTGTCAGCTGCTTTTCTTGCAGGTCGGTGTCCTGATCGTTTTGAACGACTGTGTTCGCGATAGCAGCCATGCAATCTGAGGAACAATGCTGGAAAGGCAGACCTGTCAAGCTCCATGTCCTTTGACGCGATCTGCTGTCGGAGGGCGTCGCATTCGCTGTCCAGCTTCAATGTGGCTTCATGCACCTCCTTTGCCTTCTCCTGGGCATCCATCAGCTCCTTCCTGGCAGCTGCCAGAGCCCCTGCCTGCACAGTGCACATGCAACTTGATCTCTGAAACAAGCACAAACAGATCATCATCACGGACAGCTTATTGATGCAGCAGGGCTGTGCTGATCCTACTAAGTAACGATGCTTCTTTGGTGCAATGACTGTGCTTATTGGTTGGTGCACATTGCCAGGAAGGCAATCAATCAGATCGTAGTCATGGTGTAGCCGGAAATTGAGCAGGGCACCTGCTCATCGCGCTCCTTCACAAGCTCATCGTTCTGGCGCTGCATGTCGCTGTGCATGTTGTCATCCAGAGCGCTCAGCCCGGCACCCGCCTCAACCAGCCGAGTCAGATTGGCAATTTCCCGCTGGAAGGCTGCCCCTGCGTCCTTCAACCGCGCCTCCTACCGAACATGTCACAAGGAATCAATCGACGCAGGCTGCGCTGTTGATAAAACCAAGTAGTGCGTACAAATTTAGCCAGGAATATCTGCATGTCATAGAGGCCGTCAAATACTCTGCTCAGGCATGGAGTTGCATGGACTCCCTGACAGGACTTAATACAGTTTAAGATAAGATGTGATTCAGTGCAGGGAGCACCTTTTCCTGACCGGCGTCGACCAGCTTCCAGGCTTTCTCCAGTTCCTTTCTGAGGCTGAACACCGCGCCCCCATCCTCAGAGCTGAGCTTGAGAGCTGCAGCCATTTTGGCTGTGCTCTGAACAAGTTCCTCCTCCAGCTCCCGACATTTTCTGTCAAGCCGTTTCTCATTGTCTGCAAGACATCCACAAAACAGAAGTTTCTGATTTGTCTGGGCCATCTTTAGAGCAGTCATTACCCTAGGCTTTGATTTGAGCCTGCCAGCTCACCGTGCGATTTCCGAACAGCCTTCAGCAGGCTGTCGTACTCGAGGCTGAATTGCTCGAGGTTTTTGTCGCCTTTAAGCGTCTCAAGCACCTGCAAAGAAAGATGCAAACAAAGATGTATTGACAGGAGCATACACCTGAAGTCTATCAGAATTTTTTCGCTATTAATGTAATAAAGCAACTCATTTTTATGACATTGAGTGACTTCTGAAGTATCCGTGAAAATACACCTCCTGAAATTTTCGCTCTGCAGCATCATAGTTCTGTGCCTCCCAGGTGATCGAGTCGAAGGAAACATCTTTCTCTTTCGTGTATTCTTCCATCGTGAAATTTGCATTGATCGTGACTCTCTTGTCGTGCAAATGATAAGGAGAGTGGCCTTTCCAAGATTGCATTCCAAAAATAACAGGAACCCTACCACAAGAAGGGTGACGGTAGCAATAAACTGGAAAGTCGAGGGAGTCACCCAACCCTGAGTTCCGTGACGTGCTTTCCGGCAATCGCGCGTCTCTCCCAAGATGAGTTCGGGCTGTGAAGGCCTCGTGCTTTGAATTTAGCACTTGACCTGGTCTGACTGATCGGAGGCGAAGAATGTGAAAATGAATCAATGGCCCAGGTCTGCTATCTACCGACTGCATCTTGACCTGTAGAATTTCTCGGCAGCAGCCCATCGGCTGTCGCTGCCTTGCTTATGCAGGCATCAGATTGTCATGATGGCAAGGAGGAGTTGAATTGCTGGAGGCTGAAGCAGGTGCGTCATTAAACTATTCGCCTCTTCATCGCATCTTACGTATTGCTGGAGCGCTAATACCCCGCAATAATGATGAGAGGATGGAATGCTCTCCAGAAAATCACAATGATGTCCATCAATGGAGATGACAGACGATGTGTGCACCTGCAATCGGCAAGACAAAAGCCATCCATGCACTCGACAAGGCATGTGATCAACTTGTCATTCCTGCTTCTCAATAGGATGGGAGCCAAGCGGAACAGTCACACGCACCAGGTTCAGAACGGCACGCAAATTGCTGCAGAAAATGAGGGGCAGCATCAGAAAAGTGCTGAAGTGTCCCAGACACAGAGGCTGAAACAGAGAAAGTACATACCCACAACACCAAAGGCGAGAAGCCCCCAACGATTGGGATGGGGCTCTTCTGCGCCATGCAGTACAGAGCAGACATGCGTAAGAGGCCCCCAGTTGCGTGATCAGTAATTGATAGCAATCCCTGGTGAATGACAAGCCTGTAGACGCTAAGGCATCAGGATCTAGGCATGACAGCAGCTGTACGTTAACGGGCACTAATGTTAAAAGAGTCTTGCATGCAGGTGGCGTGGAAGACTCAGGGGATGCTGCGCATGGGCAGGGAGTCGGCCAGCTTCATCAGCAGCTTCGCGGGGAGGCACACCTACAACGCGACACGTGCCCGGCAGCTTCTGCATAGCTACGGAGACCTCAAAACCAAGGTCCCACATGACAACGTCATGTGGGCCTAGGCTTCCTCTGTTATGGGCGCCAGCAATTTTGCTGATTGCACTCTAGATCACAGATTCAGGCTTTCGCATCACATTTCTTCAAAGGCTATTCCTTTCAATCCCTGCTTGCTGCCAAAATTAAGCATGCACAGCGCAGGCTTCAACTGTGCACATAAGCACATGCACCATTTTGGTGCCAGATCCTCACTGACGCCAGCAGTCTTGATTGCACAATAAATTTCATTACCTTTGTTGCCCTAGCCCACCTGGGCAGACTGTTTTCGGGAGGTTGCTGCTAGCCCTGCATGCTAAGATGATGAGCTTTTAATTGGGCGAGAAACATATGCATGCAGCCATCGACAAGGGGTTGGGATCACGTTCTGGTATAGCCAGCTTGGGGTTTTACGCGTGATCGTGGATCCAGGGGTGCAAAAAATAATAGTATTATGGGACATTCAGTCCTCTTTCCAGCTAGACAGGGTCGCAGAATGCAGCTTTTCATGAGCCAATTTGCCTTCTCGAGGCCTGCTCTGAACTTGTGCCTTTTCTATCTAGGAGCGTTCCGACTGTGTCGAGGGACACAGGCACGAGAATGCACACAACTCGAATCTGTTATTGGGCCATTGTTACCGGGTTGCCTGAGAAACTTGTCTCAGGTGGAGCGAGGTACAACAGGGGGTTTGCGCTGGCTTGCTTATTCAGCTGCTACAGTTGGGGGTCATGTGCAGGGGTGACTCAGTAGCACGCATAGAGGCTGTAGAAAAGTGATTTTATTGGATCATACCTTTCCATCCACTTTCAATCTATTGTGACCTTCATGGGACATCATTATAATGACCGCAAGAATGGACAAGATCAGTCACATATAGAGACATAAATATTGGAGCGCTGCAGTGATGACTCAGTGGTACTGTAGGAGGACCATGTAGATGATGGGGTGAAGCAATTTGTGGCAGGGTTTTCTTTGTTCTTTTCTCTTGTTCAAAAGGGTTGCTCATGTTCATAGTCTGAAACATTGGACACGCGCAGCTGCTAGCTTGACTAGCTAGTTTGCTGAGTGCACGTGCGGCGTTTGCATTGACAGTATGTGCACACAGAAAATACTGAGAGAAGCATTCTCTCTTAGACCGGCATGCAGCAAATGCAGATGGCCTTCATGTAAATCCGTGCTTGAAGTTGCCAGTATCGCTGTGATGTGATTTGATCATTATCATGATGTCATGCAGTATCGATATCTGCAATGGCAGATGTGGGCCACTGGAATTCATGTAGTTGTTGAGGTCATGGCTGAGGTTGCGGGAAAATGCTATGGAAAATGGCCATTCAACAATGCCTCCTTGGAAAGTATCTGGAAGTATCGTTTAATTAAGATGTTGAATGTGGGTGGCGCCGCCTGGCTGTGTTACAGGAAATATCACCACGCGAGCGAGCAATTAAAGAAATGTCTTCCGAATGTCTTCCGCCTGGGACAATATTATGCAGAGATTAGTTGGCAGCCGCAGGCGCCAATTGACCAATGAGGCACTTCTCGAGCAGCATGTCTGAATTCACCCAGGCGTGATATTTGTTGAACAGCGCAGTGCTGTCCATCCCCGCTCCTTTCATGATCCAATCCGCCCCACCTGGGTGGAAGTTTATATAGGGAGTGATGTTGTAAACCTGCATGGGTACCACATTCAAATTAATCTTTGGCCAGCAGATATCTTGAACCAGAGAATTAGAAAGCTCGTGAACAAGAACTGTGGTCACAGCAATAAGTCCTTTGTTTCCTCTCACCTTCCCTCGCAGAATTGTCCATGCATCACTCTTTGTTCGGTGCGCCTTCACCTCTTCCATTGTTATATCTCTTCGCAGCGGCTGCCCTTGTCGGCCTGCACACCACACCATTCAACCTGTGAATGTTGGCATGTGTGCCAAGGATTGCATCAGATGTGTTCAAGCAGGGCACCAGTCAAAAATCTCATAATGGCAGGGACCAGATCGCTGACCTGCCAGGTCCTGTGAGCCTCGGCTCAATCTCAACCAGTCCATCTGGCTATACCCTTTCTCTAAAGGGATTTTGCCGGGCCGGCCGGCCGGCTTGGGCGCGATCTGCGCGGATATGAAGCAGCTTGATAGCACTGTAACACTTCCTTCTGGAGTGACGCATGTAAACTTTGGAGGACATTACTGTGATGCAATAACAAGCAATCATCAGGACTAAAACAGAGTGAAACAGCTCTCAACACCTGCACTGGTGCTGGTACGCTGAATGTGAATGACCCGGAATTGCTGCTAGCTCCGTCTGCACCGCGGCTGCTCGCATCAATAACAGTGGCATTGGCCACAAGCGGACTCTGCAGGCATATGGTGTTCTTTCTTCAGATCTTCTAGCACACAACCCACCAAAGCGTCTCGCAAAAAAAGAATATCAGAACAGCTTGATGCACATTCCAAAAATTGATGAAGCAGGATGATGTGAATGCACATGCGCCATTGCTGTCAACGGTGGTTTGTCTGCCTGATCCTACAGAAGAAAAGCAGAAGCTCAGCCAGGAGCAAACCTGTGCTGGCAATGGACGCCTAGGTAGTGGAATTGCAAATTTTGGTTCATTGGATACTGTAGCTGGTTGTTGCTCAGAAGGGGAGGCCGCAGATTCGCGAGAAACCTCCATCTGCTCAAAGTGAGGTTCCTTGATCCTATGAATCTGCGAACTAGAAGTGCAACGATGCCACAAAAATTTGCAGATGGATCCTAGTTGACGGTTTGCAAGATGTGCTCATGATTTGAGATTGTCAATCCCCGGGTGAAAGGTCTCTCAAGGATGAAAGAACTTGATGTCAGCGTTGACTTTGACTGCGTGGCATCTGCAGCTTCCACCAGCTGCTGCTGCAGTGGCAAATCCGCTTGTTGAGGAAGCCAAAGCATTAGGCAATTGGTGGGTGTGTAACAAATAGAGTGGTCCGCACATAGGCGCTTGCTTGAAGAATTCCGAATCGCTACTCTTCATCTATCAGTGAATATCCTGTTATTTCGAGCTCCCCAGCCCCTGTTTCTTGCAGCTCGATTTGCATGTGGGCAGGTCATTACGATGATGGCCCCAGATTCTCGGTGCTGCTCTAGATGGGGCGGACTAAAGACTTTCTTACTGGTAATGCAAAGCTGGCTTTACACAGCTTGATGGTCACGTAGCGCGGTTTGCATGAACGTTTTCGATCTCAGCACTCCAGTAGTTATCCAGAGCAACCAGACAAGCAAGCTCAATCTCCAGACAATGTTGCTCAATATCGCCAGAATCGAACACACAGATGGCACACACGTAAAAAGCTGTAACCACCACGGCATCCAGGCAGAAGGCGGCGGCCGTCGAGCGTCGACGGCGCGACAAATGCCGCCGGCAATCTACCAGCGCACTTTGTTGAAGGAGTGCATGTCGTGGATGCCACCCTCGGCCTGCGCAGCGGTGGAGCGCGCCTCGACGCGCATGACCCCGCCGGCCAGCGCAGCGTGCGCAGCCGGTATACTTCGCGCGCCCAAGTCCTGGAACCCCTGCCGCACCGCCTGCATCAGGAAGGGCACCGTCTTCCTGCAGGCACACAACCTCCCCTCAGTCCTGGTCCACAATCTCCTCTCAACAAGACAGCATGACAACATGGGTTGGCTCTGCAATCTACTTCATAATTATGCTCCGGAAGTATTTGATGGCACGACAGGGGATGTGTGGTCTTCAAGAATGCAGTGCTCTTCATGCAGCAGGCCGTCTGTGAACCAGATGGTTATCCCAAATGGCAATGGAGAAATCACCACGGTCGCAGGTCCTTCCTGCCAACAACCGTGATAACAAGATCACTGCCATCTGGAGTATCCAACACCAGGGGTCAAAAGACTCTAAATTTTTAGTTTAGAGTCTCTTCCAGGGGTGCGAGCGGGGCTGCGCGCCTGATGGAGCCCTTGTCGCGGACGGTGCCGGAGACGCCCTGCGCAATCTTGAGGTTCTGGGTGTCGCTGTGGTAGCGCGCCTCGCTGCCCTTGGCCATCGCCTCCAGGCTGCCCATGCCCCGGTACTGCTTCACGCGTACACCATCCACCACAAAATACTCGCCTGCAACCCCAAAAAGAGCCCCAGAATGCGTCAGAACCCACTCATCCGGCACGGTGCAATTTTTCATCTGTCGTCCTTCAGCTCACACAGCAACAAGATGCTCCTTGATGCATCCCTGGATGTCTCAGTGGCACTGCCTCAGACGCCGCAATCTCAGACGCCACAATGAGGATCCACAGAGGCCTCATGAACCACCTTGGTAGCGCAGGAAGCTTCGTGCAGCAGCACAGGGGCTGAGGCGCATGCACCCATGCCAGGAGCTTCATCAAAATATTGGGCAGGGCATGAGAAAGCATATAGGGGCGGCTAATAAACAGTGTGGGCATCATGCACGGATGGAACAGCGCGCACCGGGGGCCTCGGAAGTGCCGGCGAAGAGGGAGCCACACATGACGGTGGAGGCCCCGAGCGCGAGCGCCTTCACAATGTGACCCGAGTTCTGCACGCCCCCGTCGGCTATGGTGGGCACTCCCAAGCTGGCCGCCAGCCGTGACACCTGCCACACTGCTGCCGCCTGGCCCCGACCCACTGCGCACACCTGTGCGCACATGCATCACTGACCAGTCAGCAGCCATGACTGCAATTCCTGGATGTGCCTGCTGCGGACTGATAGGCTTGCCTTTGGTAAAGCCAGGGTGTGACACAGCATATAAAGGCCCTATATGGCCCACTCTATTTCCAGAGTCGGGCAACGTCCAGGCACTTCCATGTGCATAGCTGTCACCCAGCGTGCCAAGCATGGAGGGGAGCATTCATTTGAACCAAAACGCCCTTTATTGCCTACTGGCATACATGGCGGCCAAGTGGGCCCATCTTGCCAACAGGATGCTGCCCCACAGCAAGCTCACAAACAACAGACAAAGGCACGGCTTGCGCTGAGGCACGCCCTTTTACGCACCTCTTGGGTGGTGCAGATGGACCCGGAGCCCATGCCGATACGCAGAGCGTCAGCGCCGCCCTGGATCAGCCGCCGCGCCTGGCCGCTGGTCACCACGTTGCCGCAGACCACCTGCAGGTCCGGGTGTGCGCGCTTCAGGTATGCCAGCATGTCCAGCTGGTACGTCGAGTCGCCTGCATGGTCACAATCCATCGCCCCTCTCAGTCCCTCTTCACATTTGATTGTCCCATTCTGCCTTCGTGAGGCCAACCACAAATGCTGGAGCGACAACCACGGGTCCATGCACTAAGCACCCATTGCAGGAATCGGCTACCGTAGAAACGCACAGTGCACTCCTGAAATCATACATCGCCATAGTAGCCACCTTGCCCCCAGGGTTGACACTTCATTTGCTTCGTGCTAGGCACTACCAGCACGCCTGGTCAGGCTTCTAGCCTAGGCTTTGGCCCACAATCTGCTTGACTGTTCCAGCAGCGTGCACAACGGCAGCCATTGCTCTTCAAAGATTGACCAGCAACTTTCTTGAACTTCTTCCTCAAAGAACAATGCTTCCTCGCGTCAGAACATGTGCACACCTCCACCAGGATTGGCAAGCACCCATCTCCACCTCTATCACCCAGAAATAGAATTTCAGTGCCTGGTGAAAGGAAAAGAAGGAGTTCCTTCTGCGCACCCTGGCTGGAGTCCAGGATGACGGCGTCGACGGCGGTGGCGGCCACGAGGGCGTCGACGCGGCGGCGGTCGTCGTCGCGCGTTCCCACGGCCGCGCCCACCAGCAGACGCCCGTCCGGCCCCGTGCTGGCCGCCCCCCGCCGCGGCATCCGCGCCTCCTCCAGGCACACCGCCCTCGACGCCAGCCGCACCTGCGCTCCCGCACATGTGTAATTGGGCGGTGAACGCGACTTGAAACTTACTGATTACTACTAGCATTAAGATTGCTGATTACTTGCTGCTTACTCAGCGCTGGAAGACAGCTTGAGGTGCAGATACGTCTGGAGTATTGTCAGGGGCCAGCAATCTCAGCATAGCAAGCTGACTTGGTTCACACAATGGAGAAAACAACCAACAATCATACGCTGTCCAAGATGTTGAGTGTCCTAAGATCAGGCCAAGAGGCGCTTATAGCAGCGTCCAAAAGGGTGCCTGACACGGCCTCGACAAAGGCACATTTCAGAGAGCAGCCTGGAGGGATGAGAGGAAGGGAAGGAATTTGGAACGGAAAGGCTCACCAGGTTGCCATTGGAATCCACCACCGGCAGACTCTTCCGCTTGCTGCTCTTCAGCGCCTCCATCGCCTTCTCTGCGCTCACATCATCTGACAGGGTCTCCACATCCCTGCAGATTACATGCACACGAATGAGCAACGCTCATTCTTTACTGACACTGCCTATTTGAAGGCTGCCTGGTGCAGGTTCAGGCAAAGACCGTCTTTCAGAGGCCAGATCCTCGCTCTGAGATGTGCTGTGAGCACCCACCGTGTCATAAGCTCTCCCAGCTGCGTCAGTCTGTCGTTCACAAAGTCTGTGTCCCTGGCTGTCACAATGCCCGCAAGCCTGCTGCCCACACGCCCATCTTCTGTGATGCAAACGCTCGACACCCCTCTGGATGCCTGCACAAGCCCATTAGTTTCAGCATCTGATACTCTCACCCAGGTACCACAACTGTGGTAATTCCCAATCCTGGACCTCATCAGCTGGATATTGCAAACAGCTCAAGTACATCAGCAGCTAGTGAGCCAGTCAGGTGCCACGGATGCACTGATCCCCAACACTGCAGGATCGCCAATACTACAGGTCGTCATTTGGTTGCTGAGGACAGCGCCTCACCTTGAGCGCCTCAAAGTCGGCGATGGTCTTGCTTGACTGCAGAACTGTCGGCGTCATGACAAAGCCCGGCACATGCTGCTTCACCCTCTGCGCCTGCGCCACCTGCTCCTCCAACTTCATGTTGTAGTGCAGAAACCCCAGCCCGCCCATCTGCACCCATGATTTGCATCAGCTTTGCATCAAAACACCATCAACACACACCTGCACAGGAGGAGCTGCACGATGCTGACATGCACAGTAGAAAATCAACAGAGCGGCTGGGGAGTACGCACCATGGCCATTGTGATCGCCATCTCCGCTTCTGTGACGGTGTCCATTGGGGAGCTCACGATTGGGGTTGACAAGCGCAGTTTCTTTGTGAGGTTTGTTGTGAGGTCCACCTGCATGCGCAAGGAGCTCAAGAGCCAAGCCTGGAAATGCTCATTACATCTTGAGAAACGAACGTGACGGCGCATATGCAAGCTCTGCATGGTCACGGAAACTCTGTGTGTGCATCTTTCACTTGTGGTTGAAGTGCTGTTCTAGGTTGGCTTCTGGGCTCGAAAAGAAGTACAAGCATGGCCGACCTCGTGGGCTCCAAAGTCGATGTGACCAGGCAGAAAGATGACATCGTCATATGTGTAGGTTGAGCCCTGCCCAAAAAGTTGTGCAGCGCTGTATCCTGCAAAGCACCCAAGTTGCAACTCTGGCGCATCACAAGGAGTTGCATGTTTTATAGACAACTAGCAAGTTCGAGCGAAGTGCAACTCATATTTTTCGTCGAGGGTAAATTTGCTCCATGCATACCGTCGGCTATGCTGTCGTCAAAAGATGCCATCCTTCTGCAAGTTCAGATATAATTTCTTGTTGTGCTGGTTGGATGCAAGAATTTCTTGACTAATTCAAGTTTTCAAGGTGCTCTTGATCGAATTTTAGATTAAGAAGATTAAGGAGAACTCCAAATGCAGCTGGCTCAGTCCAAGGGAAAGTGCGGCTCCCAGTGCTTCGTCATCATCACGTGGGTCACAATTGCTCGACAGATCCTGAGCCCAAAGCGCGAAGTAGGATTGAGATTGCGATTGTTTGGGTGCCCGTCATCTAGCTCCCTTACAGCTTCTTCAGCCAGAATGCCCAGCAATGGGGCCTCGGAAGCCCTTCTGCCCAATCGCGATGTTGAGGCGAACCAGGGGGAGCACTATGATGGCGATGCCCATGAGTGAGTGCCCATATTGTGTTGAAGATGTCCGAAAGTTGTTTTATTTGGTATTAGACTGGAACCTGGGGGATGAATTCCAAGAGAGCAGTCTTCTTTAGATAGTTGTGTGTACATCTTTTACTCCTTATGAATTGCATCTCTGCATATCTCACAACAATCTTTGATCTGTGCTGCAGGGACGAACATGTGCATTACTCACAGCGAGCCAACTGGTGAGCGATCGTTTCTTTTCGAGCTATGCTGCGTGAGCTTGTACCTGTTACTAGTGTGGCTCGATCTGTTCATGTTCGATTAAAGAAGGTGATCTCAGATATGCTGAATCAGGTTGAGGGCAGCAGTGCTAGGCGCCAATGATGGCCTTGTGTCAGTCGCATCCATCATGCTCGGTGTGGGAGCTGCATCAACAGACCAGCACACCCTGCTCCTCTCTGGCCTCTCGGCTCTCGTGGCAGGTACTGCTCCCCCCAATCCCTTCTCGAATTTTCCTAATATTTTTAAGACACCATGCTGACAATTGAGAGTGAAGCATGCTGAGGACATGTCATGTCCAGGTGCAATGAGCATGGCTGCCGGGGAGTACATCAGCGTGGCCTCACAGAAGGACACCGAGGAGGCTGACGTGGAGAAGGAGAGGGAACAGCAGGAGGGCAGCGCCGAGACCAGGGAGCACGAGCTGGAGGAGTTGACTCAGATCTATGTGGCCCGCGGCTTGGAATACAATCTTGCTCGCGAGGTGACTTCTTCACGTGCTCAACCACTGCAGCTGCACCCTTGGACAAACGTGCATGGCACAATTTTGCTGCTCAATCTGATCTGGAGGCATACACTTGTTAACTATTGTGTTGGGGGCAGATGCAGCCCTCAAGGCCCCGATTACGGTACATGTAAATTCATTGGGGAGCAACTGGTTCATGATGATGAAGTGTGTGGCCTGCAGGTGGCAGTGGCCCTGTCGCGCACAAAGGAGTCTGCGGTTGAGGCGCACGCCAGAGATGAGCTTGGCATTGATCTTGATGACCTGGCCAACCCATTCCAGGTCCGCAGCCGCATGGCGCCACTGGACGTATACACAGCACATTGTCGGTCTTCTGGGCATATGACAATGGGCTTCTTTGATGTGTGAGTGATTGCGAGCTGTTCTGAGGTGGTCATTAGATGTGTGAGGGAGGCTGTGGTCTGCAGGCTGCTGCGGCATCGCTGCTGGCCTTCAGCATTGGCGGCGTTGTGCCCCTGGTCGGGGCGATCTTCATCACAGACCCGCGCATCCGCCTGGCAACTGTGTTGGTGCGGAGATGATGATCCGTCGCTTGCAAATAAGTTTACGTGATAGAAGTTAAGCACATGCTTGCTTTTGTGGGTTTGTCTTGTGGCAGGAGCAACGGGTGTCTGATGCTGAGTGTCTGCAGGTCCTCGCAACCTTCGCCCTGTTGACATTTGGAGCGACGGGTGCATGGCTCGGTGCGTGCAGATTTCCCAAAATTGGCCATGCCTGCGTTTGTAAGAGCCCAGAATCTACGCTGTCTGAAGCAATTGCCCTCTTGAGAGATGGGCTTGCTGCTGCAGGAGGCGCAAAGAGGGTCCGAGCTGCGCTTCGCGTGCTCATTGGGGGGTGGCTCGCTATGGGGATCACTTTTGGTGTGGGTTTCCTGTTTGGGGAGAACCCAGGCCGTTAGGCATGCACAAATGGAATGCTTCAAGGGAGGGGACATGAGATCAAATTTTTTGTGCGATGCTTGAATATGGCGTACGTCCTGCTCTGGTGGCTGCAAATTAGATCCGCAGTTAGTTGGAGTGGCAGGTTGCGTAGCGCTTGCCCCACATTTAAGACCCAAATTTGTTTTTATAATTCGTAAAGATTATCATCTACAGTTTTCATACTTTTTTACTGGACGATCTTGTCCAAGCCTCTGCAGTGCAGAATCTGGACTATTAGATCGCTCGCGGTTATCATCAAATTTCATCTGATTTAGGTGCCTGGAAAGGTAAGTTCAAAAAAATGCAAGTTGCCTAATTAGGGATAGTATTCAAGGGGAAGATATATCTAAAAACTATATAGTTTTACGGTATCCATACAAGAAGCAAACTCTGTTTTCTGCTTGTTCCTACCGCTTTCCGGTGTCTGGTCCCACCGGTTAACATTCCAAGATCTACAGATTCAAACATATGCAATGATTACATCTTTGGCAGCTTCAACATATCTAGATGTCTGCTTTTGGCTGCCATCACAGAGATTAGGTCAATGCCTGCAACTTCCGATCAATTTCTCAATACCTGCACACAGGAATCAAAATAGCATGACAAGACAGTCTTGAAGACACCCTACATGCAGCAAGGTTTGCAAACAGAGAGTACAAGTACATGAAATATGCATCTCCATAGTGCTCCTGTCCACAACCTACCGTAACCATCTGCCCTATACTACTTGTGATACCAGGCATGACAATCTGCATACTCACATATGACAATCTGCTTAATCACTGCTAGGAAATGCCAGAGAAACACGTGTGGCATTGCCATATTTCCAACATGATACTTGTAGACACCAGCGGACAGCATCAGTCCCTGCCTGAAGCGTGGAAAATTCTTTCTGTTGAGTTCAAAGAAATAGTGTCAAATTCAAGTGGCTTCAGGGCACTTCGATAATAAGCATTGGAATAAAATTAGAGCATCACAAAAATGTTTCGAGTCTGCCATCACAGCTCATCTTGTTGGGGCAAGACGGGTCTCCCAAAAGGAGAATCCCTTGATATACCCCTTGATATGCACTCCTGGTCCTCTTCACCCATTGTCACGCCTTTCTCCTCATTTATATATCTGACACCCCGCAACTTCTGCAACCATCTTTTCTGATGTGCTGCTTGATTAATCACCAGTGCCTCTGTGAGCAGGCGTGCTGGCTTCAAATATTGGACACAATGAAGGCGGCGGCAAGCATGGTTGGCCAGATCACCCAGCCAAGGATGAGGCGAGCCCACAGCGTGCACCCAGCTATGAACACCAGGGCGCTGCCGGTGGCTGCCATCCACTGCCCAAACGCCAGCACAACGTTCATGATCTCCGGCTGCAGCCGCGGCTTCTGTATCCTGAAGCGCTTGCCGCACATCACCTGCACGGCACAGCAGCGTGCACATCAGTCTCTTCCACCACAAAACCCCTGTCACTGATCCAACCAGGTCATGCGTGACATCTAAATTTCTTGTCCAGCATGGTGGGGCAGATCAGACACGTGTCAAGCCACCTTGGTGCACTTAATACAGGCAACCGCTGTCTGACTGACAGGACAGGGCTCGCAGCAGCTGGGATTGCAGAAACAGGCAAGAATTGGCGAAAGAATTGATTTTATTGCTCTGCCGCACCTCCTCTATGCGGTTAAACTCGTCCTGCCAGGTGGCGTCTTTCCTGCTGGGAGGTGTGTGCCCGCCCTTGACCCGCTCATGGCACAGCTTCAGCCACGCCTCCAGCTCCTTGCCCTCCGCGCTGAACCCCGACTGCGTCCAATGACACCCACTTTGTCATCTTGCTGCTCTAACACTCCCTCGCGCTCAGATCAGCATCAAGCCTAGGGCATTCTCAAGGCGTTCAAGCAACAGAGGAGGCAGGCATGAAAGACAGAGTGACAGCGCCAATGCAGCGTGAATTACGTGCATCGCAGGTGTTAACGAATGCTTAACAGTGTGAGCAACAAGTTCTGTGATGGCAGGCAGGCAGCAGCGGCACACCTGAGCGCCCCTGTACATCTCCAGGCGAGTGCCGCTCTCCCCATAGACAACCTTTGGCGTGCATCCGCGGCCGGGCAGCGCCTGCACCACGCGCACGCGCTGCAGCCACTGCCCCGCGCGCGCAGCGCACGACAGCAGCCCCTCTGCAAACGCGCTGCTCGCCTTGAAATCCCCCGTATTCAGCTCGATCTCCTGCCGGCCAAAGCATGCAGGGGCTAAGAACCCAACCACATCATCCCTTGGCCTTTCATGATTGAGGGTGCAATCTACTCATAGCATACACAAGCAGCGGAATGCATGCGGATCTGAAACAGATGATTGCATCCTGCTGAACTCTGAATGTGAGAAGCAGGTGGTGTGGTGAGGCGCTGCTCACCTGCCAATACTCTGGCTTGTACAGGGCTGTCTTCCATCTCCGGCAGACTGCTGCAAGCCTGCACCTCTCCTTGGTGCCTGCTGCCGTGTGTAGCTCAGCGCTCCTGAATATGAGGTGCAGGATGTCCTCTGGCAGAGTCTCCAGTGAAGCATACTCCTGCGCCTTGGTGCCTGCCCATGGAGGAAAGATCGTCAAGATTCTGTCCTCTGTCAGATGCAGCATACAAATAGGTCACAACACGAAAAGGCAGGGTCTTGACTGGACACACCGACCGATGATAAAGTGTGCTGTCACAAAGACTGTGCTACATGGCGTGCAAGTCAAACTTGGGGTCCCCACCTGATAACATCCTTGTCAGCCGTGTCACCACTTCCGGTCTGCAAGACTCCACCTGAGAGGACAGGAAAGAAACTTTTCACACGGCTGGTGGACTTTCAAAGCCCCACGACTATTTGGATACCCCGGCATCTTCAAGCTCGAGACTAACATTCTGGGGCTGCTTTGATCGTCCAGGCCTGCTAAATCGAGAACAATTAGCTACGATGTAGGCACTCTTTGTGTCGCGCGGGACGAGAAAAGGCTAAGAACCCTGTGGTTCTGGTTCCGAAGTCAAACAGAAAGACGGTCCGGCGAGTGCGATGGAACCCTGACGTGTGCGCAAACACCCACGATGGAACTCTTGTCATGCCAGGGGATACCAGAGTATCCTGATAGAAGCGAAGACACTCTCGACACTCGAATGCCATTCAACATCGTTTTGAACGTCAGGCTTTTATATGCTGATGGTGATGACTAGAACGCCATAGCACAACATGAGATGTACACAACCAAATCGGAGCTTAATCAGCCCGGTGCCATTCGCCCACCTCTTTGTCCTTCCACAACCAGTGCACGACTTCCCTACATGCCTTTGAAAGTCAGGGTGTGATAAAGCCTCTTACCCATGTGCTAGTGACACTGATGAGTATCTTCCGATCGGGGTATCCTTTCATGGCCTTTGTGGTTGCAGCAGGCGCTGGTCCTGTGTAGCACATGCTTGAAAGTATGTGCAACTGCTTCTAGAACTTCCCCAAATCACCACCTCGAGCTTCCTTGCGTTTCTTAGCGGCAACAAAAGTATAGATTAGCTGCTTCATACCAATCAAGTGAGCGTTTTCATGATACGCCAGATGATTTTGTCCCGGAAACCTGCAGAAGGCACGATCTCGTCACCGTGCATGACTCAGCAAGACTCAGCGGTAGTCATCAGAGCAATGATTTCCAGGGTCGGTTTGGGCTTCTGATGCACAAAAAACCAGCACACTACGGCAGCTAGGCATGTGCTGCATGCAGGGCGCTATGCATGTGGGCCCCATTGTGGGGCATCCGGCATGGCGAGCCATTTTGCGGGCCATGGTAATCTAATGCAGTGATCATGATCATCACATGATGTCCGGATCCGCAGCGGCAGACTCTGCCACTTGGAATGGATGACTTCCCGGTAGACGCCATCTACTAGACAGGCATCCAGCTGCAGCTGATGTACAGGGGCCCATTCTGCAGCGAGCACAGTGATGTCGACAAGATGTCTTGTTACAGGCGCGCTAGTGCTGCCAGCCCAGTGGGGCTTTCCGGATTCGAGATGAAGTCTAGACGCCTGTGGGCAGTGCTGGCTGGCATGCTAGGGCTGGCCAGGCTGGCCTGCCACCGTGTGACACTTACAAGCATGGCAGTACAGACTGGCCGCCACGCTGCAACAAACATCAGAGATTCCCAGAGCCTGAAAGCTTCCAGGAATCCTCCCCTAAAAGAGAGACAGTCGGACTGAAATTGATGATTACAGCCCTTTCTCCTACTCTGGCGCTCGCAATGCCTTCACATCTTGCATTCTCCCTTCTCTTGATTACATCCTGGATCTAGATCTCTATTGTTCAGTGGACAACCAGCATGGTGATTGCATGTGGGTGGAAAGCTGATTTAGCAAAGGTTAAGGTATCCTATAGTTGTGACCAGACCTCATGATCAAGATGTGATGTCTGCACAAGTGCACCCAGCAATATACAGGTCTGGACGCTGGTCCGAGAACAATATTGTGTACCCAGCCAGATACTCAGCAGAACAAGTCACAGGCAACAGTCCCTCTTTCCTGCAGCCCCTCAGTGAGCCAGGATTGCTTTAGCTGCAGGCACTATCATAGCGTTTTGCCCTATTGTGCCCCCGCGCTGCCACCAAGTGTAGCTTGCACACAAAGACACGCATGAACTCAGCACAATCTGTATATGGAGTAACTCCTTGCAATCAAGAATGCCCTTGTGAACAGCTTATGCGCATGCTTGATCTATTGAGCAGCTCTCCTTGGTCAACCATTGGCCCGTAAAAAGGCTCAAGCTCTAGAGCCCGGCGTTGTGGTGTCCGATAGCGAGGCCGGTGGTGAGCAGGCCAAATACCAGGAAGGGCTGCGCGCTGGCCTGGTACTTGACATCGTTCTTGATTGGGTCCGGGATGAAGTACTTGTACTGGAAGAAGATCTGCCACCAGCATGACAAACTCCATCATGACCACCTCTTTCTGCCTGTATTCCTCAAGCACACTTGTCCCCACATAGGTGAAAAATTGTCAGTGGGTGCTGAGGAACCTCGCATGGCAAGAAAGGAAGCAAAGCAAAGCTTGCCGTGAGGACGGCTCTGGATGACAGGGCTGTGAGATGGGAGCACCTGCGGGAGGATGAGCGCTGTGAGGATGGCGCCATAGAGCGGCTCGTTGAGGCCGAGGAAGAGGTAGGCTGCCACGGCCGCCTGAGTCACGTCGATGGTGCCCACCGTGATCCACTTGGCTGTCTCCACTCCAAAGGCAACTGGCAGGGACTCCAGGCCCATTTTCCTGCACGCAGCAGCGAAGAAGCTTGTGTCCCTGATTCGTTGTATGTCTCGCATTTGTTCACTTCTTCCCCACATGCATTTACCAAGTAAAACAGCAGATTGACAGGAGGAGCAGGGAAGGCATACCTGTCGCCCTCAATGGACTTGAAGTCATTCACAATGGCAATGCCGAGGCCAGCTGTGGAGTACAGCATCGTCAGCACGATGACATCCAGTGTCAGGTTGCCAAAGAGAGCCTGCAGGACACGCATCACATCTTCAGAGGCTCCCAATCACACTATCACCCGGAGTCATCTGTGACACAGATCTACCTCTGCTGAGAGGAGCAGGCTTGCAGAAAATTGACGTTGCAATACCCGAAGCAGGCAGCCAAGACTGCCAGCCTCCGAGCCAACTACACAAAACCTCTCCATGGAGTGTATGTACCTGGCCAGCCCACCAGGGCAGCGAGATGTAGGAGGATCCCAGCGCGTAATTGCCGGCCCAACCGCTCTGCTTGAGCTTGAGCGGGGGCGCCGAGTAGATGTAGGAGATGAAGGAGCCGAAGACTGCCAGGTAGAAGAGTGTGGGTGTCTCGTGGCCCACCCACTTGTCCAGCGCGAAGGCTGTGCCCAGGCCGGCCGCCAGCAGCGCCAGAAACTGCACGATTACCTCCGTCTCTGAGATGGCGCCTGCACGGTTACCAGCACCGCCCTCAGAAATTGTTGAGGCGCCGTCTCTGAGATGAATACCGCATATTTACCAGCACCGGCCTCAGGCAATTTACAAAGGTGCCGTATTCTCTGTGCGCCTTGAGGTTTCATGCTGGGCAGCCAACTCGCACCAATGCTGTGCCTCCTTGCAATATTCACAAGTGTGACCTAGACCATCATACAGCGTGACATCTTCGAGACAACATCTGCAAGTTGCCGGGTTCTTCTACACAGGTCAGCAGGTAACTTGAGGACAAGCACAGCCTGGGGCCTGGCACTCTAACGTAACATTTGCTAAAAATACTTGAGATTACTGACCTGAGGGAATGGGGCGGTTGGGCTCGTTGATGGCATCGATCTCCCTGTCATAGTAATCGTTGATGGTCTGCGTGTAGCCCGTGAGGAAGGGCCCCGACATGGTCATGCACACGAGGGACTGCGCCACATGCTCTGGCGTCCATGTGAAATTGCCTGACGCCGCCGCTCCGCACAGCACACCTGCACCACGGCATCATTACAAATGTTATATTGTTGCACTCTTTCCAGTTCCTAGACATCGAGGATCTAGTACGCCCAGCATTACATGCTTCCCAGCATTATGCCGGTCACCAATGTGCAAACTGATCACCTCGTGAAGATCATGTATGCACGCTGGCACTGAAGATTGCACTATGGCAGTGATCTGCACGGATGGAGTTCACGCACCCCAGATCAATGGGACCCATGTGACGGGCTTTGTGAGCTGCAGCCGGATCTTCCACTTGTCTGCTGTCTGCTCTCCGCCCCTGACTCCCAGAAGCTGTGCCACGTTGCTCTTGAACACCTCGCCAGTCTCCCCAGTCTTGACCTTCAGCTCCTCGCCGGCTTTGCCAGCTTTGCTCTTCAGATCCTCTGTGGATTGAGCTGCTCGCACGGTGTTGCCTAGGCGCCTCCCTGCAATAAAGTGGGATGTGGTGTTTGGACGTGTCACATTAGAAATGCAACAATGAGATAGCAGTTTTCATAGAATGTTTGATCGGGACTCAGAAGCACAGATCTGCTACAAAATTTGGCTGTGTGCTGACGAGAGGTGAAGTAAAGCACAACGACATTAGCTCAAAGGAAAAAGAACTTGCCTGGAAGAGTCGGTCTTCTTTGTATAGGAGCAAAAGCGAATTTCCCATGCTGACTGATACTTCTAGAATGCACCACGCCTGTCGTTATCTGCCCAGGCAAATAGACACAAGACGCCATCATTGGATTCGCTGAACAAGAATACTAGAACTTTTTTTTAAAGGGGTTCAAGGCACAAGCCAGAAAGTGCTTTTCTAAAGAGCTGACGTTCTCCTAAGTGCTTTGATTGTGCGTGTGTTCTTTGAATGCTGCGTTGCGATGAGATAGGGCACCGTGCCATCTGGCGCCTACGTGGCCATATCTTTCTGCATTGAGATTTGCAATGCCGAAATTTTTGGTGCCAGAACAAGTGAGTGTGGGCGGAATAATAGAAGTTGTAAAAGCGTCACAGTGGACCCTGAGGTTTCCAGAGCCCATTGACCAGAGATAAGTTAGGATTCACCAAACTGCCTGCGCATGCCAATGGCCCGCCAGTGGAGTGCATGTGCATGCAGCATCTATTAATATCAATATTGCAATCGGGCGAATGTTTCATGCTCATATTTTATGTCACTGACAAAAGAAAGCCTTCACTGTGTCAACTTTCCCATATTCACAAGTCAATTACACACCTTTTTGAAAGATCAGCGCGCACTTGAGCTCTAGAAAAATGTTTCCAAAACGAGCCAGCTCGCTGCAGCGTACGAAGTCCACAACGTACGAAGTCCAATTGCAGTACAGAGCAGTCCATCAGATTATAGTGTAACAACCAGACCCACCGAAACGGTCACCACCAGCAACAAGTTATGATACAGAATGTTCCACACTCTCATCTCCCCAGCACATTCGAACTGCCCCTGCCTAAATTCACTTCAAATTTTTAAGCAACGCACACAGGGGATTGCCACGAGGACATTAGCCTATGCCCCTCTCTGACGCTATTTAAGAGTTTGGCACCGCCTGGTAGGGCACAGTCACCGAGGGCTCATCAGCCTTCAGGTAGTTCTCTGCCTGTGATTCCAGGATGAGGCGCAGGAACTCATCGCCATCAATTTGTTCCCGCTCCAGCAGCACCTCAGCTGTCTTGTGCAGCACCGTGATGTTGCTCTGCATCAGGTCCTTTGCACGCCTGCAGCAGCACACTCAGCTCCCTCAAAAACTCCCCCAGAAACATTGAGGTCTCACCACCTCTCGTCCAACAGATGACATCGTGAGAAAGCGCATCCAATAGAGTATATTGAGGTCATAATACCTCACATCCAACGGATGACATTGAGAGGCAACAATTCCCGCGAAAAACGCTACAATTGAGCGGAGGGGCAGAACATCATGATAATATCACAGTGGAACAGGCCACTTGAGGGCGACAGAAGAGATGCATTTTGGCTTCACTCACGAAAGCAAATGGAGAAGAAGTCGTTCAGGCCCACCTGTAGGCGCGGTCTACGAGCTGCTTGACCTCAGAGTCGATCTCGTCGCTAGTCTGGCCGGAGCAGTCAGCGGGCTGCCCCATGGACTGGCCCAAGAAGGAGGGGCCACCGCCCCCGCTCCATGCCACCTGCCCCAGCTTCTTGCTGAAGCCCATCTGCGTCACCATCATCTTCGCTGTGCGCGCCACCTGTACACATCCAGTACATTGAGGACAGATGACAGCGACAGTGACAGATCTTGTCAGAGTCCAATGTCAAAGGCACTCCAGAAAGAAGGCAGATCAGAAAATCAACAACACTGCAAGTCTGTGAGCTGGAAATGAAGGGGAGATGCGGACCTGCATGAAGTCATTGGAGGCGCCGGTGGTCACATTGTCCTCGCCAAAGATGATCTCCTCAGCAATGCGGCCGCCCAGAGCCACCGCCATCTGGTTCTCCAGGTAGCTCCGGCTGCATAGAAAGCAAAAAATTCAAGACGCCATCCACAGCAGAAAATTCAAGACGCCACCCAAATGCACATCTAATGTACGTCACAGGAACAGCGCCGCAATGCAGCTGTGGAAGGAGTCAAGGTGCGGGGGCTGCTGGGTATGATAAACAAAGAGAGTGAAGGCCACACCTGTAGAGGCCGGACTCCAGGCGCTCCTCAGAGGGCGCGAAGAAGGTGAGGCCGCCTGCAGAGCCGCGTGGCACGATGCTGATCTTGGCGACTGGGTCGTACTCCGGCATGAGCGCGCCCACCAGTGCGTGGCCAGCCTGTCAAGATTCACAATTGCGCCTTCAGCACCAGCTTCCTTCACACAACGTGCGCAACTGCAATCATACTACAGTCGCTTGCATATACAACATTGCCAATACATTAAATAATTAATCATGCATGAGGAACGCAGCACCTGAAAACCTGCTGGTACCAGATCACCGTGATGCAGACACAACTATGCACTTCCAGCAGATATGAAACACGCCACGTTATCATTTGCATGCCTCTAACATGCATGGTGGCACATGGCCACCGTTAGGCTACAGACCCACAAAGCTGCACTCTCCAAATCCCACATTAAGAGAAGGGCACACACCTCGTGGTAGGCGACTAGGCGCTTCTTGGCCTCGGTCATGACGGCGCCCTTCTTCTCGGGGCCAGCAACGATGCGCTCCAGGGCGTCGCTGATCTCCTCCTTGCTGATCTCCTTCAAGTTGCGCCGCGCCGCCAGGATGGCCGCCTCGTTCATCAGGTTCTGCAGGTCCGCTCCAGTGAAGCCTGCACGAACAAATACAATATAACCTCAGCACAAACCAAACTAATATAACCTCAGCACAAACCAAACTAAGGAATACACATGCACCTTCCAGTACAAACAATATGCAGCATCAGCAAGCAATGAATGCCCAACGCAATCTTCAGAAAAGGCGCCACATGCTGGGAGCTCCAGTGAGAGTCAGAAGCTGTTAAATGCAAAGAAGCGTGCTTACCTGGTGTGCGGCGGGCGACCTTGTCGAAGTCGACGTCCTTGCCGATCTGCTTGCCGCGCGAGTGCACCTTCAGGATCTGCACGCGCCCCGAGATGTCCGGCCGGTCCACTGTCACCTGCCTGTCAAACCGCCCCGGCCGGAGCAGAGCACTGTCCAGCACCTGTCTCAAGTACAACTCTATCAGTCCACATGTCCACCACAGATATGGCAATCCAGAATGACCACATGGCACCGTTTACTAGCCATCTCCACTGTCAATGCAGGAGCATCTTCGCAGCTCGAAGCAACTCTGTATGATGGTGGACAGCATCCCCTCTAAAAATTCAGCTTTAATAGCAATGCTCTCATCATTTCTTCAGATCAGATGCGATCATCCAAAGAACATTTTAACAGAACGGTGGGGGCCAACTCACGTCAGGCCTGTTGGTGGCGGCCAGCACGATGACGCCGGTGTTGCCCTCAAAGCCGTCCATCTCTGTGAGTAGCTGGTTGATGGTCTGCTCGCGCTCGTCGTTGCCACCGCCCATGCCGGCGCCACGCTGGCGGCCAACCGCGTCGATCTCATCGATGAACACGATGCACGGCGCCTTGGCCTTGGCCTGCACAGCAAGCTCGCACATAAGTTCAGCACATCCCTGCTGATTTGGCTCTTAAAGAGCGATCTGAGGAAATCCCATGATATCACTATAAAGTATGACTGGGCACTAATTCTAGCATGAAATAAATAGCTTATACTGCACTCCCACCATCAAGTATAGGATTCAACGGGGGTTCTGTTTCCCCTCTTGCTTGACGAGACAATGGCTATGTATTTGTTTCCAGGTACACTGAGAAACTCATATCAACGACAAGGTTGAGGAATAAACAGGAGATGAAAGCGCACCTTCTCAAACAGGTCGCGGACACGGGAGGCACCCACGCCCACGAACAGCTCCACGAACTCAGAAGCTGCGCAGGAGAAGAAAGGAACTCCCGCCTCTCCTGCAATGGCCTTGGCCAGCAGCGTCTTTCCGGTGCCGGGTGGGCCCACCAGCAGGCATCCCTGCGCAGCGCCATCAGCTCATCAGATACAGTGCCTAATTTGCATGCATACTGTGAGAGAAAGAGGAAAAAATATGTGAAGATGTGGTCAGGGTGAAGCTAAGGAAGAAGACCTTGGGGATCTTGGCTCCCAGGGCTGTGTACTTGTCGGGATTCTTCAGGAAGTCAACAACCTCCTGCAGCTCCAGCTTGGCTCCATCCACTCCCTGCAAGCACCATGTCCCACACTCAGCGCTCCATCAACAAAATTCAACGCACCAAATGTCTTGAGTAAAGCTACAGAGCTGCTGGGGCAACACTTGCCATGCAAGGAGGGATCAGAGGAGGACAAGGTGCACTGAAGTGTGGACGGAGGCGCTCACCGCAACATCATCGAAGGTGATGCCGGTCTCTGGAACCTCCTGGAACTTGGACTTGTTGCGCGCAAAGTCCATCGGGCCTCCCATCGGACCCATGCCGCCGCCGGCGCCACCACTGCCTCCAGCTCTTCTGCACATGGCAAATAAATCTTTAGCGCTACTGACACACTCTACGCAGCACTGGTACACAAAATGATCACATGTAAGCATCACCTATGATGGAAGAAGTGCATACATCACTTCATTGTACTAATGTAAGCGGCACTGCAAGTAGCATGTTTAGAATGGGTGCACAGGATTGTGCCAGGCGCACCTGAACAGGAAGAAGAGGCCGCCGAAAGCAATGAGAGGGAACAGGAGGTTGCCGAGCAGGGAGACGTAGTTGCCCTGCTGGTCACCCTCTGAGACAGAGATGTCCACTCCATTCTTGGCCAAGATGTCAACCAGCTCAGGATCGTTCGGCAGCACCACGAATGCGCGTCGTCCGTCCACAGCTGTCAGCTGCAAATACAGGCACTCATATGTTGAGAATTTTACACATGCTAACCAAGGAGACACAGCATCTCACAGCTTAAAAGGACAAGAACCCAGTAATTCAACATGCTCTGTGGCCAACCTGCAGTACTGGGAGACAGCAAAAGCATGCATGAGAGCACAGTGAAGCAAGAAAGTAGTTTTGCTGAGAGGCAGTGACAGATGACTGACCTGCAGCTGGCCACCCTCCTTGCTGAAGCGCACGCGCTCAACCTTGCCGTTCTGCACAGCATTGATGAACTCGCTGTATCTCCACTGGTTGCCCTCGGGCAGCTGGTAGTCACCGCTCTTGACAGAGGGTGCCACAGCGGTGCTGCCAGATGGAAATTGCAGGGACTGCTGGGACTCCTTCACGGTCTCTGTGGCGGTGTTGCCGGATGGAGGCGTGTAGTAGTCGGCAGCGTTGGCCACGTTAGCAGATGTAACAGACAGCGTGCCAATCAACGCTGCCAAAGCTGCAGCTGGCACCTTCTGTGCAAGCTCGGCAGCGAGACTCTCGCTCTGCAGTTCAAGCAAGCGAGCATTCAGATCATCATAAGCATCCACAAAACGTTGTATCATGTATGAATACTTCGCATGCCCACACTTTACAGTAGTGACGTGATACAGGCTCACAGATGACCTGTCCATACACAAAAGGAAAGTCACAGAACTATATCAGCCGTGCGTCACCTGCTTCTTAGCGCTTGCACATACTGCCAATGACTTTTTGTGGCTCCTCGGAACGCCAAGGATCTGCGAGCGAAGACGGTCCGCGTTGCGAGCTTGGAATCGACGAGCTGATCGGCTAGCGAGCCCAGCCTGCGATGCCGACAGGCCGATAGAAGCCTGCATACTTGTGGTCTGAATTGCAGTTCTTGCAGGAATATCACTTCAGTCACGAAGTTTCACTAGTGGGATGAAGTTAAGTGGCATGTCCTGTGCAAATCCTGAAGAACAGCGGAACCAGTGGTCGCATCGCGCTGTCGTGGCCGATTCTGTCGATACTCAAATCTCCTCTCTCCAAGGGTCTGCACCCTACAATTAGGGCAGAGGTGATTGAATGCACGCACCGACAATTCAAGAAAATCTGTGCAAATGGCGAAGGGTGAAGTTCAATAAACTTTTTCATTGGTACATTCTTGGCCATCACGGTGCTCAAAAGAGCGGTTTGAACAGGCCTGATATCTGGAGGTGCACAACGCCAGCTTCCAACCTGCAATAAGTTGGGACAATGCAAGATCTGCATTCATAGGTCCTTTGGCTGAGCACTTGCAGCCAATGACTGATATTCATCGACATCTATTGTTGCAACATTAGTTCGAACGGACAGAAGCCCGACCATCTGAGCACAAAGACATGAATTTTACGTTTTTAGTATGGTTGCTGGCGTTCTTCATACAATTGGCGTTGTTGGGAATGTCCATGTATGGGGTGAGCAACCCCTTCATCCTCTCCTTTTCTTCCCTTTTGTTCCATGAAAGGGTGATCTGAGGGTGATCTGAGGGTACGACTCCCTTGCAGCACCAAGCGCGTTATCTGATGTATACCATTGTTTATTGCCGCAGCTTATCATCCTTTCAGACCTGGAAAACGACTTCATCAATCCTCACGACTCCTCTGCCAGCCTCAACACCTGGGTGGTGCGCCCTGGCTGCCAATGCTTCACAAGCGCCCAGGCCAAGTTTTCTCTGCTTTGGCTGTGCAGATCGTTCCATGCGCGCAATGTTTCTTCATCATCTTGCCAGACTCAAGGCTTGCTCTGGCGTGCAGATGCCGGAATACGTAGCCCAGGGAGTGCTCACAGCAATCCTGCTTCTCACTGGGAAGTGGGTGTCGGGGCTGGTCATGCTGTGCCTCTTGGCATGGAATGTGCGCACCTACCTGCGCAATGAGCACAAGGTGGACGTGACCGAGGTGTTCAGGCAGATACCGCGGGAGAAGAACATCCGCATCATCAAGCTCGTCTTCTACCTTGTGGGCTTTGTGTACTTCATCTACAGGTGAGTGATTTGCATGCGGTAATCTGTAGCTGGTGATGTGCTCTGTCTCAACTGCAATTACAATACTGTGGAGGTGCAGTGCTTGAATGCATGGCATGGGATGATGTATCAGTTGGGGGCTTCTCATCAAAGCAGCACATGTTTTAATGAAGAGTGTGGGTGGGCAGAGTTGTGCACACGGCTGTAAATTCCTTTTTGACGCCCGAGTCTCGGGAGGCTGCTCATAAGTTGTTTCAGGATGCTGCTGCCACCATGTGATTGCTCTGGATGGCCCAGGGATCATTGCAGGTAGACCCTGCTTGGCACAGGCTTGCAGATGTCAGGCTAGGAGCAGACCTTGCTAGCATCTGCGTTATGCTCTTTTTGGAAGGCTTGCCTTTGGCTGCTTGACCATGAATTAATTTTTTGGCTGCAGGTTGATCATTACCCTGGTGGAGTACTTTGACCATGCGTACCCACCAATCCAAAAGCCATGGGAACACGAAGCGTGATGGTCAATGTTTGTGACAGCACAGAGTCACGTGTGCACACGCCTGGCGATTGTACATTAGAAGGACCATTGCAGCGGTAGATGATGAAGGAACAAATACAAGTTGAAGTGTCATGTTGTAAGTGCCCCAAATGTTGGGCCCCACCCGCGCATCACTGGAAAAAAGAGGGTTGGGGTCAAGTTGATGTATCTTCAACATGTCAACAAGACATGTGGCTGGACTAACGAAAGATTGGTTGAGGAGGATCCAATTGCCAGATCTGTAACAAGGCAGCTTCAGAAATGCTGAAGAGTAGCTGCTTGCATTCAAGTTGTAAGGAAATATGCATTGCGTTTTCGCACCAGTTGCACAAATAAGCGTAGGAATCCTTGCAGGCAATTGACTAACAGGTCAACAAACATCTTATCATCTTTGCTGTATCAAAGGGAGGGCTCGTTGGGTTTCTAAACTCTTCAACCACTACATTGACATCCAAAGTGCATGCATTCCGTGATCACTCTTACTTCATTGTGTCGTCTACAGTCAACCCCACTGCCACCATTGAATCCTTTATGGCAGCCTGCAAACACAGCAACCTCGCTGTTACTTGATACGAATGTAAAGTAGCTGCAAGCAAGGACAACTGTGCAATACTACGCTGCCTTTCCTGCAAAATAGATACCTCACCTTCAGCTCCTCCAAGTCCAACAAGAATTCCCCTGCGTTGGAAATGTCATGCTTTCGCAGGACGGTCAAGCGCTCAGCCTCATTGGCTGCTGTCAACGCATCCTGAAAATCACCGCCAGCATGCAGTGACAGGCCAAGCAAGTACCACACATCCGGCACTGAGTCATCCTCGGCAATTAGGCCCTCCAACACCTGAAACAAGAAGCACGCCATTTGGTGTCAAACCCATCACTGTGCTCCTTGTACCTTGTCAACTCTTAATATTTATCACTCGTAGCATGCCCTGTCCTGCTGTGCAGACTAAAAAGGGGCCCCAAAAAAAGAAAACATCGTGGTGACATGGAAAGGCAGGAGCAGAGAGCATGCCATGGTGGCCGCGTGCGTCTTGTCGTCTAGCTCAATGAGCAGCTTGGCTGTCTCAAAACGGAATTCAAATGTGGGCAGCTCATCGTCATCGTAGTCATCCTCCTCTTCACTGCTGTCAATGTCCTCATCTAGCTCAGGCTCAGATGTTCCCTGCTCTCCGCTTGTGCCCACCCCTGCATCCTCCTGCTCCATTTCTTTTGCAGACGCTTCTCCTTCATCTGCAGTGAGCACTGAAAACATGTCAACAGGAGAAATTACAACGCATAAGCCAGGCTCTCCACACCCATAAATATGCCCACGCTTTCATTGAGATCATATATAAGGCACCTGCATTCTCCTCTGACTCACTGCCGTCTTCAAGTAGCAGATCGGGGCACCAGGTGCTGATGGATTGCCTCAAGCAGTGCAGAGCCTCTTCCGGCCGGCCCTGCTCCACCCTCAGACTTGCCAATGCCTGCAAAAAGTTACTTGTCAGTCGCAATACTGCTCATCTACCAAGAGCACAAACATTGGCATCCTTGTAAGATGCATCTATGGCATGTGAATGAAAATGCTATCAAAAGTGGCTGACCTGCATGGGCTCTGGGCTGGTCGGATCTGCTTGTGCAGCTCGCAGCAAAAGTGCCTCACACTCTTCTGCCACATCTGACACCTCATTGGCCTGCCCCATGTGCGTCTCTGCCAGGGTGCACAGTGCGCTGGACAGCCGAGCTTGCAACTCCTCCTCATCCTCTTCCCCCTCATTCATTTCCTGTGTAACCCACAGAACGTTTGATTGTGAGTGTAAGGATATTCGCCCCTTTATCTTGCCTCTGATGGTTTCAAGTAGCCATACACGCCGCAAGACAGCTGTTTCTACCTTTTTGGCGTTCGCACTGCCTTGCATGTCTTGCGTCTCTCTTCTCTTCCAGTACTTTTCAATCAGCATGGATGTCACTCTGCTACATGTGGGGCCTTTGGGAACATGTACCTGGCTGTCTATGGTGGACTGCAGCACTGAAACTCCCTTCTGCAGCGCAGCCAGGGCTTCTTCGCCATCCAGCAGCTGTCCAAGGTACCTGCATGGCGACCAGCAAGCTCGGCCTTTCCCGCTGCCTGCATGTGAATGACCAGACATGCTGATGCATCAGCAGGACCTCAGGGTAAATAAACAGGTAGATAAAGACGTACATGTACTTTGAGAAGCCCCTCTCTGGCTGCAAATTCACAGCTCGCCGTAGCACTGTGATGGCGTCCTCCTGTTGGCCCATCTCTGCTAGTACTGAGCCCAGCGCATCTAGATACTCCACATTCTGTGATCGTGCCAGCCCCTTCAGTGGCTGCCTTAATGACAGGAGCTTTAATAGGAGCACAAGCGGCCGCAGCATACCTCTGGATCCAACTCAGAGGCCCTTCGAAAGTGCCTGACTGCCTCTTTGAACTTGTCAGAGTGAAGGGCAACCTGAGCTGCTTCAAAATGCTGCTCCGCACTCAGATCCTGCCGGCAGCAAAAATGGTTATTGTTACATCTGATGTACAGTGTTAGTAACTGTGAGTTGCAAAAAAAAATTGCTCAGAAAGGGATGTGACACACTTCCGTCACTTGTTTTGCCTTCTTGACGCGAGAGCCTTTCGTCTTTAGGCCCCTTCCACTTTGTGCTTTAACAAGAGGCGCCATAATCTATTGAAGTAAATGGGATCGCGATCTCCTGCTGGAAATTAGCCAAGGCTAGTACGGGAAAACTATAGTGCAGAAAACTTGGAGTGCAGTAAAGATCGATCTCACAAAACGCACACTTTATCAACACAATAAACAAGTCTTTCGAAGAGCTTGTCTGCACGTTATGAATTTAGGACTCTCGAAAGATTTGCAAGTGCTGTCGGCCCTCCAAAACTTCGCCTCCCTTAATATTACCCTCACATTCGAAGGCCCAGTCATGTAGGGTTCTCCAGTCAAAAGCATTTTGCGGAAAGTTCAAGGACCAATGCCAAATGAAAGTATGTCCGACAACAGAGAATTGTGGATGTAGCTTTCGTACTTGGTGAAACATTTCAATGACCAGTTGCAGGAGATATTGACATCAGGGGCCATGGCACCATATCGTTGTTAACTTCTCTGGCATGACCGTTCGAGGTAAGCTTGGACATGCTGCTTCGCAATCCTATTTTCTTGTTATCGTCGATATAATCTCGTATTTTAGAAGCGCAATTGTGCATTGCTTTGGCGTAAGGGCTTGACTTGTAAACAGAGAGGTGCTTACTCTGCATTGACAGCTTGGCACAGCAATTTGGCTGTTTCACTGTCTTTGGTCAAGCGTATACTTTCAGAATAGATGCAGCTTAGATATTCTTTTTAGACGCACACCCGCCACTATCCATGTAGTCAGCAGCAATAAGATGGATTCCCATCACGCGCTTCTCAAAGTTTGGGCGTGCATAAATCTAGCGAACGAGCGTTGCATAATCTCTTGTTTGGCAGTCATATGATTGACATGGTGGGTGTTCGCAGACTGAAAGGGCGTTTTTCATTCGAAAGGGCTTCACGATGGCACCCCGTACAAGGAAAATGTCTATGAGCCAGGTGAACTTTGCTCCGGCCGTAGTAAGCGGCGGGGAGCTCAGCAGAAAAGAGTACGTGGAACGAAGAGATGCAGCCACGGCTTTTGAGCTGGCCAAGTAAGTTCCATAGCGCTCTTCCTCGTGCTTTGTTTGCAGCTTGAACAGATGTTTGCTTCTCTTTATGGATTGAGAACTGGCGTGCCCCATGCAGGCTCCAGTCCAGTCCAGAGTTCAAACAATGGGAGTCCGGGAAACGAAGGAGGGGCACCCACAAGGTGCTCTCCTGGCAGGGGCTTCTTGGCCTTTGCACCCTGCTGCTGCTCTGCAGCGCCGGGTTCTTGCTGCTGCGAGATGCACCTGCAGTGTCCCATTTTGGCGGCCTGCACATCCCTGCGGCCATCACAAGGACACTCAGCAGCCTGACTCCTCATCAGGACACCGCCTCAACCACCACTGCAACCCAGGAGCCCACCGCCCGGCAGCTGGAAGTTGAGAGGACCTTGGCAGAGCGCCGTGGCAAGCAGGTGCCTTCCCCCATGCCAAGTCCCCGCACCCACATAAGCTACCTCTTCTTCAACAGCTGATCGTGGTGCCTGCATCCTTGCATTGAAGGCAACTCCAATGGCTCTTCATGACTGTGCAGGTGGAGCAGCTATCAGCAGAGGTCGCGCGGCTGAGGGCCGAGGGCGAGACAGCCTACACGGCGCAGGCGGAGCTCCGGGAGGAGCTGGCGCAGAGGGACGAGCGCATGCGCACGCTTCTCGCCGAGCGCGAAGCCGACGGCGGCCGGGCGCGCGCCGAGGCAGCGCAGCAGCGGGAGGCGTCGGAGAGGGCCGCCGCCGCAGCCAATGTGCTGGAGGAGCAGCTGAGGCACGAGCTGAAGGCGCTGGGTGCGCGGCTGGAGCGCGCGGAGGAGGTGAACCCGCCGCCGTCGGTGGTGTCGGCCAGCGGCCTGGCAATCACGATCCTGGCGCTGCTGGCCACGTCCGCGCTGGCGTTCTGGATCTCCGCGGCCAAGTCTGCGCGCGACCAGGTGCAGGAGCTGGAGGAGCTGCGCCTGCAAACTGAGGAGCAGGAGGTGCGCTCTGTCTCTGTTCTATTAAATTCAAAACACCTGGTGGAGTGTGCTCGTAATATCATCACAGTTTGGGGATGGTACTGGCCAAAGAAAAGGAGAGGGTGGGAGAGGCGTGTCACGGGACTCAGAAGATCACACACAGAGCTTTGGTACTCTCACAGGAGACATCCTCACGCGTGCAATTGTCCTGTTCGGATGACCTTTGGGCCCGAGTTGCTCTGCCCGCTGCAGGTCTTTCTAATGTGAGTTATGGGGTTTGCACAGCACCTGAGGCATGGGTTTGATGTGAGTGCAGAGGAGGCACAGAGAGGAGAAGAGCATGATCGGGCGCCTGCAGAACGAGCTGGTGGCAGCCAATGCGGAGCGCTCCAGGCAGTACCAAGAGCTGGCGGCGACAAAGCGCCAGCTCGAGCGTGCAGAGAGTCAGGTACTTTCATAGCAGAACTGTTCACCTGTAATTGTTCACCTGGCCCCTCACCCCCTGCTGAGGTATGCAAAGAAGTTCCTAGTGAACCCCCATATCCTGGTGACGCATGCATGCAGACAGGAAACTCGAAGTTTTGTACCTGCACATTGCTGTGCGACTCTGATTTAACATAGCTATGTTATGGTTCAGATGGCGGTGCTGGGCAGCAAGGTGGAGGAGCGGGACTCACGGCTGTCAGAGCAGAAGGACTGCTTTGACGAGCTCGACAGGAACTACATGGCCACCAAGGCAGAGAAGGACAACATGGACTCAGAAAAGGTTCATCCTCCCCCTGAACTATCTTCCTTTGAAGCGCGTTTGCTATGCTTTAGATCAAGACCTGCCATGCACGGACTCACAATGTGCATCTTCACAATGGCAAGTTGGAGAGATTGGAATATTGAAAGTACTCAGTTGGTACCTCAACGCAAGCGTGATCAGGATAGGATAGGTGTTGGAGTGACTCACACAAATCATGTGGTGACAGAGGCGGCTGGAGGACAAGGTGACAGAGCTGGAGGATCGCAACCGCGAGCTGGAAGCAGGGGTGGCTGCGGCTGCGCTGGAGTCTCAGGCCTGCTTGTCTGACACCACGCCGCAGAGGCATGCGCCGCCCAGGGCGCGGGGCACTGACAAAGAGAACACTGCTAGCTCCCAGATGAACGCCAGGAGGGCCGTCAAGGTAGTGCCATTGTTGTTTTTCAATTGGCTCACATTGCATCGCACTTTGTTAAGATAAGTTGCACACTTCTGCTGAACGCAAGGAATGCAGCTCTACTCCCAATGGCACTGGGCAGGTTTTGAAAGCTTGGCTGTTCGCCACAGGTGCCATTGGATGTGGTGCTGGCAGAGAATTCCGCCTTCCGCCAACAGCTGGAAGCCTTCAAGAGGCGAGAACAGGAACTGACAACGCAGGTAAGATTATTGTTGTGGAATTGTTATTTCAAGGATTGACATCGTGAAATAGCTGGTTGGCACATTATGCTGGACAAGCCTTGACCAGCAAATTGCTGCTGGCAGGTGGCGAAGCACGAAGAGGCAGAAGAGAGCTTGAAGAAGCAGATCCTGGAACTGCATGCAGCCCTGAGCAGCAAGGCTGAGGATGCTGCGGCCTCAGAGCAGCTGGCTTCTCAGCTCACCCAGCTGGAGCTGCAACTGCAGGTCTGCCTCACTGGGCGGCGCTGGTGAAAAGAACGAGTGTAATTGTCACTCTGCTTTGCTGCATTTTGACTGTGCCAAAAACAGTCATAAATATTCATCGCGTAGTCTGGCTGTGTTGCAGGAGGCGATGGCAGCTGGGCAGGTGGCAGAGGAGGATTGGAAGTTGGAGATCTCTGAGATGCAGGACAAGCTGGAGGTTGAAATCACCACCACCACTGAGCTGCTGAACGAGGCCGCCATAGAAAAGACCATCACAGAGCAAAAGTGCGCTGCCACCTGGTCACAATACTTCCAGGCTCTGTTCTTGTGCATGTTCTACATGCACCTGTGAATTGGATAGATCTTACTGATCCATCACATACATCTGCGCCTGCAAGATTGACTGCAGGATGGTTTGAACTGGGGTTGTTGAAGAAGTGAGCTGCTTCAGATGAGCGCTGATGGGTGACTGTGTGGCTGCCTGCAGCTTGACGGACATGGTGACGAAGGCACAGGTGCTCCAGGAGCAGCGCGACATGCTGGTGCTGCAACTCTCCCTGGCTGAGGAGGAAAAGGTGGAGGCCACGCAGGCCGCAGCGATCGCCAGCGCCGAAGCGCAGATGCAGAACAAGCTTTATGCAATGCTGGAGGTGTGCTCTCACTGTGTGCACACCGAAAATTCTCAAAAAGGAAGGCCAATCCAGCCTGACGCATTTCTACAAGGCTTTGTTGCATCCAGACCTAGACCGCAGGTGTGAAATCTTGTCAATTGTGTCAAGAATTTTACCATCTTTTGCATGATCATCGAGGTGGGCGCTTGGGAGAAATAAGTGTGTTGGTCGCCATCTGTGCAGCAGGTAGTGAATGAACTTTTGTGCATGCATGTACAGGAGGAGCTGAAAATGGAGGAGTCCAATGGGCAGGCGGTGATTGGGGACTTCAAGGAGGCCTGCAGCCAGGTGCATGGCCTGCTCCTGAGGCTCACACAGCGGCTGCGGTACGAGGACGCTGAAGTGGAAGTGGACCGCAAGCAGGCCCAGGTATGTGTGTTGTTCTCACATTCACAGTACTGCAATTAATGCTGGATGCTTCTGCCAAATGCATCCTAATGGGCGCGCAGCCTTCTGCAAGGACTATTGTAGTCTTGTGCTGTGTATTGTGACTTGCAAGTGTGCCAGCTAGAAATAATGGTTGTGCTGTCAATATTCCAACAGGAAATTCGCAGGACAGGATTCAGGAGAATCAAAGATTCCCTGTGCATAGGTGGAGGAGCTGCAGAAGGTGCGCCTCCAGCTGGAGGGCCAAGTGGAGGACCTGGCAGCGAAGCTGAAGGAGGTGGACGCGGAAAACAGCCAGCTCAAGGTTTGTCCATGTGTCACCCTGTGTGGCACCTGAACTGCACCATCCCCATCGTCTTCCAGCGCTGTCCTGAGCTGTGCACTCACAGCACGGCTGGGGTGCTCGACAGGCGGAGGTTGCTGACCTCAGAAGGCAGTGCAGTGAGCTGGAAGACCAGCTCCTGGTCAAGGTCACCGAGCTGACGGAAGCTGTCAAGGTAAACATCCCAGCACTGCTGTCCAATCATTGTAAGAGGCACAGTGCCAAACAATTGTTGCCATATTTAAAGATCTTCTTGGCAGTGTCAGAGGCGGAGCAATGCCAAACTCAAGAACCAGCGCTTTCAATAATGCTTTATAGCCCCTCTGAACTAAGACTTGAATTCAATTTGAGTTTGAATGTAAATTTGAGTCATGCCGGTGTGCAGATGAAGGAGCATCTGGCGGGGTTGCTGGAGGGCGACTCGAGCGCGGTAGCGAGGCTGGAGCGAGACAATGAGAATCTGGAGGGCCAGGTGGACCAGCTCACCATCTCCCTCGTGGATGCCACCTCCAAAAAATCAGACGCCGACAAACGCCTGCGCCAATACCAGCAGGTCTGCCCTCGCACCCCACTACATCCCTGTTCATGTGCTTCTTCCCCTTGTCCCCCTGTATCAGACTCTGCCGCAAATACCTCCTCCTGTGGCTCTTGCTGGTTCAAGATATAGACACGACTTAGTGGTTTTTTTCCCTTCTTCTTCTGAGATCTAGGCATACTCAACCAATCGTGCAGCGACTTGATCAAATTTTATGAGAAAATGCTGGCCGAGTAAGGGCGCATTTAGTGAAGCATTGCGTGGCTGCCTGTGTGATCCAGTGGCGCATGCAAGCCCCCTTTCTGGAGATGTTCACCCCCTCCACGCCCCCGAACCTGCGCAGCTTATGACAGGCCGCCCGCTCGGCGCCGCTGCCCCGCCCAGCAGGCCCCCGAGCGGTATGCTGCCGCCTCCTGCCGCCCCGACACCCCTTGCTGCCAGACAGCTGTCACCGGAACACCACCTCAAAGCACCCCTGGCTGTGCCACAGGCTCACGGCTTCGCCACAGCCCTAGTCACACTCTAGTAGAGTTACCGTGATATGCAATTAGCGAAGAAGGAGTTGTGGAGTGAGAGGGAATTTGTTGGTGTGCAGGACTTGGACGAGATGGAGTTGCTGATGGCGCGTGCTGACGAGGAGCGGCGCGCGCTGGAGAGGGAGCTGAAGCACATGCGCTCCACGGCCTCCGAGGCCACCTCACAGCTCATGCTGGCCGAAGAAATAGCGGTGCGCATGCATCCCCTTACTTAATTGTACTGCATGCTTTGCCCTGCTTTAGTAGATGAATGTTCATATACCTCCTCCATGCGACACATGGTCGCTGCCAAAGGTGTTGTGATGGGCGATAGGCCACAGTCTGAAGTGAGAAAAGGGCTGATTCTGTCATTCTGTGGTGTGCAGAGGGACTTGAGTCCGGAGGCGGATGAGACTGAGGCGGAGAGCCAGGCGCCGGGGGGTCCAGGGGCGGTGCAGACGCCCATCTCGGCCGCCCTCAGCCTCATGCAGAAGATGGACGGCGTTGCACGCCTGCTCGGAGGTCAGAGCACTGCTGTTGAAACGCATATTGCCTGATGCCACTGCAATGGTTCTTCCAGGTCTTCTTTGCCCAGCTATTTTTGGGCTGAAGATTTGTATGGAACTCATGCTGTCGCACCACGCAAGAAGGCAGCTCTCTGCATGCTTGCATGGTAGTCGAAGCGCTTGTGTATTTCTCACTGCCCACGTGTCTGCAGGCAGCGAGACTCCCTGGTACTCGTCGCCAGCATCCAAGGCCAGCACCAGCGGCCGCACCAGCCCAGCCATCAAGTCATCTCATCTCTCACAGGTGCATCTCCGCTCTGTATCTCATTTTGTCTCCACCATGCCTCTACTCTTTTACACCCCTCACAAGACATAATGTGCAAAAGAAACTGAGGAAAATGCTGCGCAGCCTGGATCTTGGTGTCGCTTGATGTGTGGTGTGGTGGCAGCAGGGAGGGACTGCGCGCATGATCAACTTCATGGGCCGGGCTGCTGGAAAGCTGGGGACGCTCTCCAGGGGAATGGCAGCTGTGGAGGAGGAGGCCTCAGAAGGGGGCCGTGCGCGTGCGCCCAGAGAGCCGCCGGTACTCCCCAGCAGCTCTGAAGCCAGCCCCAGGGGCACCCCCGCCTCAATCCTCTCCAAGGTGCTCCTGTTCCCTTAAGACTTGCCACATAAATTTTAGTCTATTCTAAAATCAAATCTGCTTGCAGGACTCTATCACCTAGCCCATGATACATACAAGCTTGCATCGGCAGGCTGCATAGTGTTTGTTACCCTGCAAGAGCATTGTATTAATGCATGCCTTTTGTGCTGCGCAGGCCGCTGCAAGAGTGGAATCAGAAATCATCCTGACTCGGGTGCTGAAAGCGGAGCTGAAAGGGGAGGACGCCGGATACGACAGGGTGCAGAAGCACCTGCGCAAGGGAGCAGCATCTGGAGCTGCGCTGGAAGGCGCATCTGTGAAGGCAGACCGGCTGCAGGGGCTCAGGACAAAGATGCATGAGGCCTTCAGGTACACATTTTCCCTGTTGTCTTTTGATATATGCCACCATCTTGCTGTCCCGTCATGGGAACTCCGGCATATGCTTTGTCACAAAGCAGTTGGGTGGCGAAGCTCAAGTACCAGAACATGACCTTGTTCTGGAGGAGAGTCCGCAGTTCCCCACTCCTTAAATCCCCCTAATGACACAATTTTTGGACGAGAGTCAGACGTACAGCTGGGCGCACTTGTTTGTTGCAGGGAGGCAGTGGCGCAGGAGGGCGCCATGCAGCAGGTTGCTGTGCAGGCAGCGGCAGCACAGGAAGCAGCAGCGGCGGCAGACGCAGAGTATGCAGGGGGACAGGAAGAGCTGGAACTGTTGATGAAGGAGCGCGCTCAAAGAGAGACAGCTGCTGGGGAGGCCTCCGCCGCGGTTGAGGCCGCAAATCAGCAGCTGGCTGATGCTCTGCAGCTCAAGCAGGCTGCCGAAGCTGCACTGGAGGTGCGACTCTTTTCACCTTTGATTGCCTGTCGTACTGCACCTTGTGCCACATATGTGTTGACAAAGCGTCATACACACAACACAACACACAACTCTCTCAATCTAGATTGCTCAAGACAAATAGTACTGTGGGCACTGATTCTGGGCACCAGACTGATGTCGCAGCAGCTTTGCATGCGCACCATCTGCACGGTAGGCTCAGCCTGCTTTGTGTACTCTTGCCTTGCCCACCTATGATGACGAGGGGCTGGAGGAGCACACGGAATGCCGCAGAAGATTGTCCCCAGTTCTTGGAAAGTGAAGGGGTTCATGATGCGCCAGGAGTTTGAGGCGAAGGGGCTGGGGGCGTTCGGGGGCGGCAACGACAGCGCGGTGGTGTGGCGCGACCGCGTGGATGCCCAGGACGCGTACGCGGCCGCTGCAGGGGCCAAGGCGGCGGCGCTGCAGCTCAAGGAGGAGGCCATGACGGCCAAGCGCACCGTGCTGGCGCGCCTGGAGGCCGCCATTTACGCGCTCACCGCCGCCGAGAACGGCTCCGCCGACGCGGCCGACACCGCGCGCACTGTGGCGGCTGACCTCGACGACCACGTGGAGGCACGCTGCTGTCCTTCTTGTGACTGTTTTCTTGGCAACATCCTTGGAGCGAATTGGGTACTTAAAACTCTAAGTGGCCTTGTCTTCTGTAGAGTGTTCTTGCGCACATCAAAAATTTATCTTACAACATGCCTTGTTGGTTGCCATAAATGCGAAAAGCCACGCGGTCTTTCTTTCTTCGAGTTCCTTTTACTGCATAGGCAGCAATGTGGTGGTTGCTACTATAATTTACTGCATAGGCAGCAATGTGGTGGTTGCTACTATAAGTTGAATGGTGCATGGTGCTGCAGGCGACAATTGAGGCGCAGAGGGCCTTTCGCTTTGCTCGCAAGGCCTTTGCAGAGGGCGTGAGGGCGCTTGCCGAGCAGATGGGCCTTGAGATTAAGCCGAGTGAGCCAGCCCTGCCTTCTGAGAAGTCTGGCAGAGGCACGCCAGCCGCAGGCAGCAGCCGGCCTGCTTCCGGAGCCAGCAGTGTGGGCAGTGCAGCCAGCGCCTCACGGCCAAGGCTCAGCATCGATGACAGCGCCGTGGCACCAAGTGCTGCAGTGCAGACGCCACAGGCACAGATTATGAGGGGCCCCGGCAGGCGCCACACAGCGGAGGCCGAGCCTGTGGCCGCGCCAATTACAGAGAGCAATGGCGCAGAGCCTGCTGGCAAGGACGGTGTGGGAAAGGCTGATGCTGGGCAGGAGGAGGAGAGCTGCAGGCCTTTGGGCCAGCAGGCGCCGCTGCAGCCGCAGCAGGGGAAGCAGCCAGCGGTTGCGAGCGTGGTTGCCCATGCGTCTGCGGGGCAGCTGCCCGCACCGGTCTACCTCTCTGCTGCCGTCCTGCACGACTGTACTACTGATGCCAAGGAAGCTGCAGTGCAGGTCAGCACCATCCCCCACCCAAGCCCTCCTGATCATTGCAAATGACAAATGCTCCATCCTCCTGATTGTTGCAAAATGCGAAATGATGCTGTCATGCCCCAGCTGCCTGATGCAAGGATTGAAGGCTGTATAATATGGCGTAGTGCTGAGGTGGCATCAATTTTGGCTGCAGGAGAAGGACAGCCCAGGGTCAGTGGAAAACCAGGCGCAGAGGGCGAACACGCGCGCGCCGCTACCGTCCCGGGAGGGGCTGACAGGCCTGCTGCGCGGCTTCACCTTCAAGCCGGCAGCGCTGGGCACCCACAGCGCGTCCGCGCCCTTGCTCAACAACGTCAAGACAGCCGTCAGCAGCACCAGCCTGGTCGGCAGCGACAGCAACCGGGGCGGCCGCGCGCGGAAGACCGGCCGGGCGCTGGTCCCCGGCAGGAACGCCCTCGTGCTGATGGATAACGGCTGGAGTGGCACCGGGAACACCCTGGACTGAGAGAGCGCGGCCTGAGACGGCGCGGGCAAAAATGACGAACAGGGGGTACTAGAGACTACTTAGTACTGAAGAACCCCTGGCAGAGTGGCTCAGGGGTAAATAAACAACGGGGATGTGTGGGTTACATTTAAAGCGGCGTGAGACACTCCCCACTGTGCTTTCGTGGCCAAGCCTGTTGATCAGGGGTTATGATGATGTCTGGGGATCTAGGGGTACAATCACAGTTGCGGAGGGAGGTGAAAGCAGAGGATTGTGGAATGGCCTTGCAAACACTCTAAGGATGTGTGAACTTGCTGCAGCATGATCAGAGAACAGGAGATGATGCTTGTCTGTTCTGGAACACTGGACACAGGAATGCATATGATAAAGTGGAACCGCGTTCTGGACAGCTCAGACATTCAAATTTCAAGACCTCTTAAGCGTCGTACTGTAGGTTGAAGTTTACTTGCATGATTATGTGGCATTGACTTGCACAACGGCTTGGCTGTACAGCAGCATAAAGGATTTCCACTGCGTTCAGCAACATGCGCCATTACGGCACAGTGTGTGCTTCTTGGTTCTAGCAATATTTTAGTCAGCATTGTGGTAAAAGCGCTTGCACTTTTTGTAAAGCTAGCTACGAGCAATGAACGGAAGCTTCAAGGTCTAGAGATCTCCAGCATCATACTGCATTTGAAATTCCAGAATTCTGTGATGTCATCCGGTGACCATTTTCACAGTGCATCAGTCCATCCTATCTAGAATGACGACATCATCAGCTGTCATTTCTTGGGCTCCTCTTCTTTCAGCACATCAATGCCCGCAGCAAGTTGTCGTCGCCGCTCACGATAGATCTGATTCAGTCGAGCAAACTGCAGCACAATCCAACAAGCCCATTAGATCCCAATTTTGCAACACGCGCAGGTTTCAATACCGCAGACCAGATCAGGAACTGTCTCCAGCTGTATTACCTCTTTCCTGTGATGAAGGCATTCCAGGTAGTCCTCGCGATATGCGTGGCATTTCCTGGGGTCGTCTGTGTCTTCCATGCACTGCACACCACCAGAAGGAGTTAGATCCTGACCCCATCTTGTCACGGAAGGAGCGCCCCTTCTTCTTTCGATGAAAGCATTCTTGTGCCTTCTCGATTGTGTAGCAGACTGGTGAAAAAATGTTGAGACAGCGGTGCTGTACCTTGGAGAAGTCCATCCAATTGGGGTAGCATCTGCACAGTCATCGCCATAGCACTATCAGAAGGATAATGCTTGATGCATGATGCATGACGATTATGAGATCAACTTTCAGGAGGACCAACGATTGAGGAGTCCTGTTTTAGGTTCTGGTCTGGACATACCTGCCAGGGGCTCCTGTGAGCCCAAAACCACTGGCCATGATGTGAAGGTGTTAACAGACTTGTGTCTTATATTGAAAGTTGTGTACAGGGGTTTAGGAACAAGGCGTGTCACCAAATAAGTACTGATGTCAAGAATGTTGCTTCAGATCGGCTACGTTAGAACACGTGTAGATTTACTCCTTATTGAAAGTTTATATTCTCACAATTGGATTTGCTTTGAATACGATTGCTTTCCATCGCAATCCCGGAAGGGCCTTTCTCCTGGAAAAGCTTGCCTGCTTCAAATTGGGGCCTGCCCTCACCATCCGCTCGCATGCAAATATTGGTCTCATCGAAGAGATTTCCGATCATCTCTCACAAATGATAATTGCTTGAATAAGAGGTCTCGAGAACCATTACAGAATAACTATTGCGGATTGCCTCAGGCAAAAAGGTCCGGTGGTTGCCGACGTTCCATCACTGCTCAACAAACATACCAGCATGAATAGGAGACTCCTAGGTAATACATAATTCATTGAAGTCTCTTATAATGTCATCGAACCCAGTCAAACCATGTGTTGCGCAATCTTTGTGTCGCCATCAGCAAATCAATAACCTCGGATTTGACATTACGCCATTCCTGAATTCTTTTCTTATGCTGGACTATCACATTGTGCAAAATTCTTTTACCACCTTTCGAATCGCTTGATTCTTGCTCGTGAGCTAAATTCACGTCCGCGGTCACAGATCCCTTTCAGAGCGTTCAACTTCCAGAAGCTGTGGAGGAGGTCTTAGAAAGGGGCTCAGCGAAATGTGTGGCATTCAATGCGTGGGGAACACTACTAGCAGGTAATTGAAAGGTGCCCACGTCTATGCATCAGCGTGACAAAGACAGGGCCCTGGCTGAGGCCTGGGATGTGATTGCACAGTTCGCAGGCAAATTCTTGGCTTTTTGCCCTTGTCTGTCTTGTTCTGCTGCGTCTGACGCATTAACGGTGTACGCAGTTGGGACTGAGAGTGGAGAGGTGGTCGTGTGGGACTTTGAGACAAGAGTGGTGGCCCGCACCTTCAAAGCACATGGCCAGCCGGTCACTTGCGTCACATGGGCACGAAATGGGCGATACGTGATGTCTGGCTCCCTGGACAGAACAGTGGTACTCTGGGACATCCTGGACAACAAGCAGGCAAGACCCTGCCACTTTGCCCAATTACAGCTTCCTATTTAATCCATGTGCTCTCCTTTCCACTCCATCCTGACAAAGTAGGCCCAACAGAATGCTTCTGGGGTCGTCTTATACCCCCTTTGTGTTGCAGGCTGCCAAGATGTCATTTGATGGCCCAGCAGTGGCGCTGAGTGTGGATCGGAGGGACCCTTTCCAGGCCCTTGTCAGCTTTTCCCAGGGACCCCCAGAGTTTGTAGACCTCCAGCAGGGCAATTCAGAGCCACTCCCCATCATCCAGCTGGGTGAGGCCATCACCCAGCTGTCCTGCAAGACATCCATCCTTACCTGTGGCAACACCGGCAACAGTCAGAGGCAATGGCATCCTGCTACTCTCTTCCATGGGGTTTGAGGCTGGTCAAGGCAGTTGCAGAATTGTGAGATTGAGCGCTGCAATTGCTACAGAGCCGGAGGGTAAGAAGGCAAGGGGGGCCGTTGCGCCGGTGCATGCAGTGGCGCTGCTGAGCAGAGATGGCGGCCGCATATTTGTCGGCCAGGCACGAGGCATTATCTCTGTGCTGGACAGGCACTCACTGCAGTTCCTGGACGCACTCAAGGTGGCCACCTCTGCTCTGTACCCTGAAAAGACAGGGCCTCATGCACCTATTTTCAAGCTGCCGCAGATTGCCCAGAACATGCCTTGTCGTTCCATGCTATGGTTAAGGCATTCTTTGTTGAGGAGGTGGCCATTCTTGACCTCACGACAGCCGCCTCCTTAAAAAATGCCTTAATTCCATACTGCAAGAACAAGATGACACATATTGTGGACCCTGGTTTACAGACCTTGCAGAGAGCAGTGAGGCTTCCAGGCGTCAGGTTTGGATGGCCAGGCGGGAAGCTACGTGGCAGAAGAAAGCAGAGCATGAAGGGCACGAGAATGTTCGCTGAGCAGGTGACTGGGGCTCCGCGCACGACGCACCTGACGCTGAGCCGCAAGGGCGACCGGCTGCTGGCCAACTGCTCCGACCGTGTCGCGCGTCTCTTTGACGTCGCGGCCCCCGGAGGAGCAGACCCGCCCCAGCCCTTTGGCGCCGAAGCCGCCGCCTCCCGTGTCCGAACGCTCAAGGTACAGTACCTCTTTCTGTCGCTCAAGTCATGCAGTCGAATTTTGCAGCAGGGGGCAGGAAGATTTATATTGCCGCATAGGATAAGACACCTTCCGCCTGGCTGTGACCTTGTCTTGGGAGAAAGGCAGTGTGCTTTTGTTGGCATCCCAAACTCCGAATTGCTGGGGACAGCAAAGACATTGGCAGGCTCTGCAGGGTCTTAAGTTGAGGCACATGCGCGCTTACAAGGGGAAGCGTGGCAAGGAACATCTTGATGTTTCGAAGGCGGCGAAGGCCGACGGCGGGGGTGCGGTGGAGGCGGGCGCGGTGCTGCGGCTGAGCCGGGAGTTCCAGAACTCGCATGTGGAGCGCAGCCCGTGGCGGGCGGTGGTGTTCAACCAGGACATGGAGTACGCTGCGGGCGCCACTGAAGATCACCGTTTCTACTTCTGGTCCCTCGTCGGCGCCAACCTGGCCACCATTCTGGAGTTTGACGGTGCGCAGCCTCACCATCTGCTATATGCCCCCCCTGTTTCCACATTGAAAGGGTCCTGCAAGCCCATCTGGCGATGTCAGAAATACGCTGTCAAACCACAGCTACCTGAAGTGCCTGTGCAAAGTTTTGTCTTTAGCAGGAATGGAAGGGAATGTTGCTTGGAACGGCTGTGAATGAGTTGGACATGGTCCAACAGGTGCCAAGGATGACTTTTTGGACATGGCCTGGAACCCGGCGCGCAGCTCGTTTGTGTCGGTGGGCACGTCGGGCAAGGTGTACGTGTGGTCGCGCATCTACAAGGAGAACTGGAGCGCCTTTGCACCCGACTTTGAGGAGCTCGAGGAAAACCAGGCAAGCCAATGCACCTGACATTCAATGACCGTGTCTGGAAGTTTTCAGCTCTACAAAATTGCCTCTGTGGCGCCACCACATTCTTTCTGGGCCCATCAGCCTAGCAAGTGCACAATCCTCTGTCAAGGGATGAGCAGCCTGCGCCTTTCGTTGCCCAATCCTATAGAGATTTTCTTGAATGGGTTTGGCGTGAGTGGCTTGTTCCTTATCAGCTTCAGGGCGCCCGTGGAAGAAAAAAGTGCCAGTGGTTCACGATCAGCAAATACTGTAGCACTCTCTGCGACGGGCGCAGGAGTATGTGGAGCGGGAGGACGAGTTTGACAACAACCCGCGGCCGGCTGAGGAGAACGGCCACGCGGGCGACGCCGGCAGCGACGATGATCCAGACGTTGACGTGGAAACAATTGAGCCGGACCTGGACGCAGACTGGAGCAGCGACGACGATGACTACGAGGCGGCTGCCGCGCAGCCGCCGCTGAAACACCTGCCCATCTCCATCGAGCGGCATGTCTCGCCGGCGCCTGAGGCGCCCCCAGAGTGAGCATCTTTCCTGCCCTCTGCCGGTGGCAGGGCCCTTCAAGGGACTGTGTGCCGCTTTCTTTGACAGAAATTGTCTTGCGTGCAGTAGGAGACCTGCCTCGCTTTCTAGGAAAGCAGCATTGTCTGTTGGTGGACGTGTTGGCGTCACCACAAATAAACCTTGTTGTACTTGTGGACTGCGGGGCACGTCATACCATGCTGGTGCAGAACGTGCAGGTGCACTTGTGCGCAGCCTAATGGCTGGGATGAGGCAAACTTTCAAAAGCATGTGAGTGCAGTTTACTGAATGCTGCGGTGTGCTTTGTGAGCTGCAGAGATACGAGGGAGGATGCGGCGGAAGACATGGACACGGATGGGGTGAGCCTGTCGGCCAGTGATAGGGATGACGCAGATGATGAGCCGCAGGCAGCAAGCGAACGGCAGACGGAGGCGGAGTCCGAGGCCCTGGGCCGGGGCCAGCGCAACCTGGCGCGCAGCCGCAGCCGTGGAGAGTCCGAGGACGAAGCCGACCTGCGTGCGCCCCCCATTGCCACTGCACTCGTCTACCTGGACCAGCAATCCCGAAAAAGCTTTCAGTTGGTCTATCCCAATGCGTCAGGACAGTACTGCAGTCACTGCATGCATGCGCAGGACTTCAAGTCCCGGAGCAAAAAACACACAGGTGTTTTCTCTGCGCCTGCTACTTTCAGCGCAATTGAAATATCGGCCTCGGTCACCGACTAGATTGTGGCGCAGTGCGTGCAGGGAGGCAGGAGAGTGCAGGGAGGATGCGGCCGCCCAACACTGCACTCCCGTCGGGCCTGGACGATCTGGAGATCCCTGATGACCTGCTGGGCGGCATGTGAATCTTGTGTAGTGAGAGGCATGACTCCTGTGTGCAGCTGCAAATGCATGTTTATTTTCTGCTGGATTTTCTGCAGCGTTGTGAGTGTGTTAGAGATTTTTGGTTCTTGTCTCCCCTTTGAAAGGGCTGTTTTGTATATGTAACCCTTGCAAGCAACAGATAAAACCTCGTTCACTTTTGTTGGCATTTATTTTGACCTTGGAAGGCCTCTGATTTAGAGGCTCTAAACAATTCTAAGAAAGTAAAAAGGATTCATTTGCTTGCCAGTGAGTTCCGTTATATTTGAGCACAGTCTCGATGGCTTTGGAGATGCATACAAGGTGCAGCTGCAGGTAAGTTTATACTATGGACCCCTGACCTCAAGTGGTATAATTACTTGTGGTCTAGTAGTCTTCTACCGTTTTCTTTGGGTGTCTGACATCATCGCACTGCATGTCGGGATGGTCACCAGCAGAGCTAATACTGCAAATTCCCGCAGCGTAAACAGAGTCGTGATTTCTCTGGCCGCAGGATACTTGAAAGGCAGAAGCAGCATTCGTTTGCGGAGACCTCCTCATGTTGGGGTGCTCTTCCGTGCAGACCAGCAACTAACCAAATGTTGTTCAGAGGGAGTGCTAGATATCGACACCCTGGCCGCATTTCTGCGTCCAGTGCAATGCAAGAGTATGTCCCCAATCGCTGCTTTCATTTAGCTTTCTTTCTGCGCCGCTCGAGGCATACATTTTAGAAAGCGAGGTCTAACAACTGCGGGTTTAATTGGGCAGGGAACCAGCTGATGCAGTGCCCATGGGCTTTGCGGCCTATGATCTGGAAGAGAGCCTACTGCAAGATCAGGCAGAGAGCCTTGAAGAGTACGCAGAGCTGAAGAGTCTGCTCTTGAAAAGGACACAGCGAGCCGGTGCCTTCCTTGCCGGCTACCTCTTCCTCACAGTCTCGGGAACGGTAGGGATTTCGACTGTCCTTCGGCTGACAGTATAACTGTGCATTGAGTTATTGTGCTTCTCTGGACTATAGCTGAAGACCATGCGCGAGTGGGTTGTAAGGGATAAGGTGAATTGATGCAGGCGGCACTGTCAACGCTGATAGGAACGGCGGGCAGCTATGCATATCTGAGCTGGCTTATACATGACATGGACGGGCTCTCAGAAGACATGGTGGTGCCCTTTCGCAACGCCAGAGCTCTGCCGGGAGGCCCTGTGCGGACAGTCGCCCTTGGCTTTGCAGCTTACAGGTGTGCCGCAGCACCCGCATTTACTCACGACGCTGAATATCAGATTGCCGTATTTCTGCCAAACATGCAAGTTTATTGGTTGTACCATCTCACGCTTGTTTTTGCTGCAGGCAGGCTCTGAAGCCCAGGCTACTGGTCGCTGTAGCATTGGCAGCGGCAGTGGCTGCTTTCAGCACTGTATCTGAGACTCCGTTGGGGCGTGTGGAGCAAGGCTCCTTGCTGGCTGGATTCCTGTCCTACAAGGTGACAAGCCTGAGACCCCATACACTGAAGTCTGTATCCCCCTATGGAGTCCTGTGGGAGTTGTGTTGGTCACTCCTGATTGCTTCTGGCATTACTGCAGGCGGCCCTCCTTCTCAATCTTTGGGATACAGTGAAGCCAAGAGTTGACCCAGAAGTGATCAGGAGGCCCAAGCGGCCAGAGCTGGCAGTGTTGCCTCCTGTGGAAGAGCTTGCAAAGCCACAAAATTCTGCGAATGAAGGGTGAAGGTTTATTTTCGGAGAACACAATGATACATGAGCGCATGTACCCATGACTGTGTTGACAATGACAGTCATGAGTGCGCCAAAGTATGCCGGTCAAACTGGAATTCTTTGACGTCATCACTGCAATTTTGCTTTTCTGAGAAATCATCATGAGAGTTTGGAGAAGATTACGGTATTTCCGTATGGTGGCTTTGTGCAGATTCTCCTTCAGCTTTGTTTTTGTGTTTGCTCCTCATGAGGTGCAGACAGCTTGTCCAACATGTTGTGTCTGCAGAAAAGATCTGGGTTTAGGATACCAATCATCCTTTACAACTGGAACTCACGCTTCGATGAGTGTAATTTACTGAGTATTGAACACCATGGTCGGCTGACAGAAGTGGCTGCTCTTCTAGTTTTTCCTTCTGCTAACTCTATACTTTCAGCAGCTTTTTGCTGCTGATACCAAATAGTCATGTGGTCCTGAGAGGACATCTCAGGGGAACAGACTCCTGAAAACTCAGAACTCTCCGGCATAAAGAAAAGAGCAGATTTGATCAGTGTATGAGAGTTAAAGCACCCACTCTCCGTACAGGTGGCCCCGGCATGCAAGACTCCTAAACTACGAGCTAACATGTACAAGCGTCCCGAAGCATCAGGCAGCAGGCGCAATGGGGACGATCCTAGTGATTTTAGCCCGACAGAAGGGACACTGCGGTGCTCGTGAGGACAGACTGCACACTGCCTTGGCGCAGGCGATGCACATCTTGTGCTTACAGGAGTCGACTTCCACTTCAGTTTCAGCATCCATACAAATGTGGCATTCTGTGTCCGGAGGCTCCTCCTTTTGCTTCCCATGTGCCTGCGCAGAGCAGCAGCAGATCAATAGGAAGCCGCCTGACACAGCAGATCACTGGACGGTTGTTTTCTTCACATAGACATGACAACCAAAGCAAAGAGCAGACATAGTGCACAGCAATCAGAACAGCTGCCTGCTACTGGGGCATGCAGAACTGAGGCATGGGCAAAGCAGCTGCATGAGCAGTATGGCATGCCTGGGAATAGCTGTCAGGCAGGGGCGGTGCGCTGGGTTCGGCATGTTCATGGCGCGAAGACAGCGGCGGAGCGCTGGGCTGCGGATGCTGGTCAGCTGGCAGTGTAGAAGGAGCACTGGGGCCCGCCTCATGCGCATGTGATGCAGCCTGCTGCGCCCGTGCCTGCGCTGCCTGCCCTGACGGCCCTGTCCACAGACAGTAAAATGCTTTCGAGATACTCACGCCTCCAGCTATCTTTAAAAAATGTTCGGAGGATTGCACATGACAAATGGCTGGCAGTCCAAGGCAGATAAACGACGGGAAGCAAGAGCACGACTTTGCAGAGCCTTGTGCTTTGGGAGAGCCAAGCATGCGAATGATGAGGCGCTTGTTCGACTAGCAGCACACCTCTTGAGGCCGGCTCTGGAACAGACACACGTGGCTCGTGTGTGAAGGCAGGTCGCCGGGCCTCCTGCTCCTCAAAGGTCTTCAGCGAGTCCAGAAGTGCGCGCCGCAGCTCTGGATCTGTCTCAGGCAGCGGTGGCGCATTCTGGCTTGCAAAGAGCAGCTCCACAAGGGTCACCCTGTGTGTGTATACACCATGTGGCAAACATGCATACTGTTTGCCACCACGGTGGCAACATGCATACTGCGATCATGTGCTGCATAACCTGGCTGACAAGATTACACATTACTCACACTCTCCATCCTTGTTGCAATAACACAGAGTTGCGTGCAGGATTGGCCGGCTCTTACCGCCACTGGTCTACCAAGACTGGCGTCAGCTGGTAGTCGATCAGGTTCAGTGCTGCTTGTCTCAGCTCAGGAGGGACTCCTGCGAGTAGGCCACCCTTGTCCCTCCTGCTTCGCTCTGCATATTGATCCTCGTAGCGCCTGCTTCGGTGCCTTCGATATTGCGTGTTGTTATCCCTCTCAGCGATTGCTAGCTGCAGCACCACAGCGGGTTAGTGGGGAACGGAGAGCACAGGAAACATATCACAGCTGGTATTTGGTATTAGGGAGGGTTTTGGGGTGCACCTGCCATCGCACCCACTGCAGAGCTCCCACAGATACTGTCAGAAATGTAAGCTTCAATGCGTCAAACCAGCTCGCTGGACTTGACAACTGCTGTCCCATGGAAGTGATCTAAAACTGTCTAGAGCAGATGGCTCGTTGCGCTTCTAGCGCTCAAATTGAAGGAAATATTGCAGACAGGTAGAACATCATAGGGAGGTATTGTTGGAGCTACAGACATAACGATCATCGATGTCCCTTGAGAACATCGACTTCTGCTGAATGCTGAGGGTCGATATCCGTGAAGAACAGAGGCAGTTACGGTGAAGCTGCGTCAAGGTGATGTTTTGACCAAAGTCACCTCTGCCTCCCGATCGCATTTCTGCTGCTACTCATAAATCGTCAATTAATATATAGGACGTGAAGTTGCTCAATAGCGAACAGCGCTTGAAAGGTCGCCACATCTTTTCGCCTTCGTTCAGCTTCCAATCACTCGGACAGCCCGGCCAGCGACTTAACGAAGGGCTTCGCTACATCGAATTATATTTATCAAGCTTGCCATGGGTAACTGCAACTGCGCAACCGCCGAGACGAAGGACGACCCTCTTCCTACAGGAGCTCCTGCAAAATTGTCTAAGAATGGCGATGCAAAACCAAACGGAGCTCCGTTCAGCTACTTGGTACCGTCATTCTTTCTATGCTGTTGTTAGAATTTTTGTACATAAGAAGGGGGCATTTACGCACCTCCCAGACCTGTCCTGAGAACGTAGCATGGCGCTTGCAGGCTTCCCACAGGGCCATCAAACATTTGGGCAGAGGGGCAGCTGCAGATACTTGGCTATTCGTAGACCGCAAAAGAAACCGTCTGGTGGCCATCAAGCTGTTCCCCAGGCCCATACCAGCTGGCTTGCGAGACAGCACCCTCAGCGAGATCAAGGTAGCCTTGCTGGGGGCTGCCCTCCAAGTCTTTCTATGCCCTCTGCACGACTCTCATGCGCTACCATGTGCACGCAGTCAGTCTACATGGCAATTGCCAGACAATGTACAAACTTGGCGATGGCTGGTGACTTTGCAGTGTCAGATGGAGCTTGGGCCAGGTCACATCAACCTCATCAATGTATACGAGGCGATCCTGACGCCTGATCACCTGGGCATCGTCATGGAGTATGCTGCGGGCGGTGCACTGACTGCCCATGTGGCAGAGCGCTGGGGTGCTGCCAAGCCCGGCGGCCTCATCTTGACTGAGGACGAAGGCAGATTCTTCTTCCGGGTGAGCCAACTGCAGCATCTGGTGGGGCAAGAATAGTGAGCCGTCGATCAAAACAATGTGTGCTATCATGCAGCAGTGCCTGCAAAATGGTAAGAAAGTGAAAAGGCTGAGTAGATTCATGCATGTGCAGCAATTCATTGAAGCCGTGGACTACTGCCACAGAAACAACACAGCTCACAGGTGAGCAATGTGCCAAACTATTGGCCCAGAGATGTCGCTTAACTGTGGACACACCACAAGACAAGACAACCTGACCAAGCTATGTGGTGCAACAGAGACTTGAAGCTGGACAATACCCTGCTGGACGACCAGAAGCCGCCCTTCCTCAAGATCTGTGACTTTGGCTTTGCCCGGCACTGGTCCAACGACAGCCTCTACAGAACAAAGTCCCACCTTGGGTGCGCTTGGCCCATGCTGAAAATTGCCGACATTGCATCAATAGCCGAAATACAATGTAGCTGCAGAAAGGTCAAACAAGATGGACACTGAGCTCATGCACGGCCTCATATACCTGAATTGTGGCCGTAATCTATCGCAAGACTTGTAGCAGCATCTGGCAGTGAAGGGCTAGCCTGAACAGCCTAACACACACATTTTCACGCACATCCCCACCAGATCCTGATTAATGGTGATCTCCCAGAATTACTAATAATGGTGTGATGGGAGTAATATTGATATAATATTGCAGCCTGAGGTGGCCATGTGGTGCAGGACACCGGAGTACATGTCGCCGGAGCTTCTGCGCAATCAAAGCCGCGACAAGAAAACACTGAAGGATTATGACCCGCGCTCCGTTGACGTGTGGGCTTCGGGCGTGCTGCTGCTGGTGTCCCTGTGCGGCGCATTCCCCTGGGACCACACCCGCCAGCACGACAACTTCAACAATGACCAGGAACTCGACCTCTGGTGCGCATGACCATGTCCTTTCCTGTCCTGGTACAGGATTACAACACCTCCCTGGTTGCATGGGAATTTCAAGGCCTGCGGCCTTGGAGATTTCGTCGCCAAGCAGGCCCCTTCCCCTCTATGCCCTGTTCCAACCCCAAAAGATTTGCCAAGAGTAGATGTGATCTTGTGACTTGTCAGGCTGTGCATTGCATGTGGGAGTGCTGGAGCCATGACGGCTCTCCCCAGAGGGCGTGGTACCCACTCTTCACTTCAGAAAAAACAGTCCGGGAAGAGGAGGGTGCGGTCTGTCATCTGTGATGTCATCTGTGTGGCGTGGCTGCGCAGGCTTCAGGAGGTGAACAAGCAGTGGAACGAGTCGCCGTTCATCGCGGACAACGTGGACGCGCTGTCGGCCGAGGCGCGCGACCTGCTCGACCGCATCTTTGTGCTGGATCCCAGCCAGCGCATCACCATCCCAGAAATCATGCGCCACCCCTGGTGCGCACACATGTCACATCATCGGCATCATGTCTTCTCCTACGGCTTAGGTTGGTGGTTAGTATGTAGATCATCTTAATGAACCGTGTTTGGTTATGCTGGCCAACTCCCTTGCTCTTTCGGTGTATTGCTATTGTTCAGGGCAGTAAGGATGAGTGCTCTGCCACACGAGGCAACCCCCAAGTGCACAATGCATGCTGCATGCTTGATGCATTGATTACTGCCTGGGCAGGTACACGAAGGCGCTGCTGCCGGAGCACCAGGAGGCGCTGGACAGCCTGCATGAGGAACAGCGCCAGGTGGACGAGCACCTCAAACACCGCAAGCTCGACCCGGTAAATATGCTATCTCCACTCACTGCTTGTTCCTGGAAGAAAATCAGCGACACAGGGCCTACTTTGGTGATCACATATCGAATAAGGTTTGTGCACTGGGAGCTTCACGTGTTCAGTAGGACGGGAGAAAAGGCGTTTGTCTGCAGAGCCTAGCAAGCAGCAATGCAGTAGCTTTCACGACGTAGCGCAGGGCACAGGGATTCCTTCTTCCAATGGCTGCTGAGGGCTGCGGTACTGTGACAGGTGAAGGTGGCGGAGCGCTTGAAGAAGCTGGAGCTGATCGTGGACGCGGCCTGCAGCAGCGAAGCGTTGAAGGACAGCAGCAGCCACACCCGGCAGCTGCGCCCGCTGCACGTCCTCGACTTCAAGCGCCGCGAAATCACACGGGTGAGGCCCGCACAACACCCTCCCAGGCACTGGAGAATCTTATAGTTGACCGGCATGAGCACATCTCTGCTGCATTTATTGTTTATTGAGCAACTTTTGGCTGTCTCACATTAGTGATGAGTGCCTGGGCAACAGACATCATGATCGGTATTGTGGGGAAATGCTGTGCAATTCACTGCATGCACTGGTTGCCCTCAAATGCATTTTGCTATGAAGAAATGTAGATTACTGGTTGTAGCTTCTAAGCTGCCTCTGCTGTTGCTGGAGCTGGACCTGACTGAGAGGTCGGTGCTGCTCGGCGAGTCATGCAAGTGCTCGGAGGAGCATGCGACCGTGGCAGACAGAGCAGCGGGTCTAGCAGAGGCCAAGAGCGGCAAGCTGCATGAGTCAGCCTCCATGAAGTCCTTCAAATCAAATGGCAGCAGCAGCAACGGGGGAGAAAAATCCAACGGGCACGCTTGATGGGCGTCTTATGTGTGTCTGGCCAGCCGAGCTCACTGTGCAGAGCTTGAGATTTTGATGGCCGCAGCAGAGGTGACCCTGTTGCAGACTTGAGTTGAGCACTTTTCCTGGATAGCAACCCAGGTGGTGTCAGTAGAATTTTCTGAGATTTGCTGTGACATGGACAGTGGTCTACAGTTGCGTGTGAATGTACAGTGCTCGAGTTGCATTGGGCTGTTGTCCCAGCATTTGCAGTCAGCACGCATGAGTTTGACTGGAAAGGTTGGTTCAAGTTGGCCTTTCTAGAGTATCCTGTGTACACTGGCAGACCCTCAGCATCTTATTTCATCGAGCTCTGTTCTGCATTTCTTGTCTAGAAGCTGAATGAGGGTTTTATGTTGTCCAAGAAGGGTAGGTGCTAATTCAATGCACACGTATACAGCTGCAGTTCTCAACTGCATTTATGACTCCAGTTATCTGGATGACGTTTGTGTCACCCTTTTTGTCAGGCTAAATGATGACCGATTTTGGTTGGTTCAAGGATGGTTCAGTGTGTTTACACCGATCGAATTAACATCGGCTGTGAGACTTTGGTCAGCCCTGGTCACCTGTAACATTTCCGTCAAAAAAAAGAAAAAAGGTGATATTGAGCAAAGAACATGCCAGCAGATATATTGAGGATGAAAAGCATTACTAGATACAATCGACATGAACAGAACGGCCGCCAAAGTCATCAGCATTGAAAAGTTTTGATCTGCAAGGCTTGCATGCATGCACAGCTCAACTACATGAGCAATGCAACCTCTGTTGACAGGCTAACTCTAAATCAGATCGACTTTTGAAACGCAGTGCTTCTGTAATACCACCCACTGGCAATTTTATAATTCCGTTGCTCTTCGTGGCAAGTGCTGCTCTTCTGGCAACATTTTGTATCTCTGTTTCCACAGATAAATTTATTTTGAGTTCTGCCGACTCCACCCTTCGCAGCCTTGTGCACCTTCAGTCAAAATAGCCGCGTGCCTGCGTAGATTCCGCCATCTGATGCATTACCCTGCCAAGGGCATGCGCGGCACCTTCTTGCCACTGGAGCCAGAGTGTGCTGCTCTCTTGTGGCCGCTGTCACGGTACAGTTTCGCAATCTCTGCGCCCAGCGCCGCGCATTTCGCGTCGGCCAGAGAGGCTGTGCCCTTCACCAGTGACAGGGAGTTGGCCAGCCGCTCCTGCCGCACAGTCAACGCCTTCACCGTCGCAGCACACGCCGTCGCCACCTGCGCAGTGTCTTCAATCTTCATGGTTTGTAAGGAGGCTTTTGAATGCAAGGATGGTGGCATAAGTGTTTCTCCAGATTTTGTGCCAGCGCTTGTCAAAGACATTGTCTGAATACAAACACCCCGCCAGAAGATGCCCTCTGCATAAGGACAGCACATCATGCCGGACTGGAGGCATCTGGGACCCGTTTCAAATTTTAATCTTGCAGTTTTGAAGACATGCGCGCATCAGAGGTCTTTCTTGGATTTAATATTGACAACCGAGCTTTATCTGCAACGGCAAAGATGACTCTTGCTGTGCCCACGGGCGTAAAAAGCAAGACAGGGGCGGCAGAAGAAATAGTCACCTTTTCGATGCGCCATTCAGCGGCCGCTATGCGCTGTTGGGCCCCCCGCGCGCAGCCGTTCGCATCGGCGGCTTCACCGTGCGCGCTGTGCAGCTGTTCCTCCATCGTGCACAGCCGCTTGTCCAGTGCAGCCGCCGCCACCGCATCTGTCACTGCCAGCTTTGCCTGCGTCAATGCAAACTGCACCAAGTTGCACTGTTGCACTATGATAATCACACTGGAGCTTCTGCAGGCCATGCTTCTCTGTCATCGGAACAGTATCGGCCTCTCCATGAAGACATACATGGACACAACAGACTGCACCTTTTCCAGTTCCTAAGCGGCAGGAGTAGCCCTACTGTGGAACCCGATTTGGTGTGACTTTCACACCATGATAGCTTGAGTTTGTTTTTTTGCAGTGCATGCACACTTGCTTGCATGCATCACAATGTTGCAGCTGCAGTGTGACCATGCATGGCTCGGCAGCATCTGCTCATCTTTGCTGATCTGTGCCTCATTTGGGCTGTGATGTTTCAACATGATAATAAAATCACAAAGTACGGCGCCGTGTTTGTGATGCGTTGGCGACTCAAGGTGGCTTGCTGAGAGGGTGGCTACGTACCTTGCTCCGTTCGGCAGCCGTGAAGACTGTGTGGCTCGCCTCAAGCTGAGCCACTCTCTTGGCCAGATCTTGGAACCCCAGGTCGTGAGCTGCGCACACAGCATAGCAATGTCTCCATGTAGCAGGTGAAACGAGATGCTTTAGTTGCGTGCTGATGCCTGCATATTGTTTCTGTGAGGTACAATGTACCGCACCTGTCTGGACGGTCCCTGGATCTCTCTTCTGGTGAGCGTCTGAAGGAGCTGCTTGAAATTGTGAAGTAGGGTCGTCAGAGCAGGTGCCCTTCACAGGCAGCACGAGCCTACACACCGGACAACTGAGCGTCACTTCAGCTTTTAAAAGTGCACAGTGAGATCTTGAATTCAAGCACCAGATGCAGAATTTAAGCATTTTGCATGTGGTCTCTGGTGTTCATCAGAGCCATGAAAGCAGTGTCCTGACATCAAATTTTAGTACCTGGAGCCAGGTATCTCAGCAGTTGCCGTCCCAGCCGAGGCTTTTAGTGGGCTGCCAGGCCGCGAGCAGGCCACCGCCGCAGCCTCTGCCACCGATGCATGCAGATTGCCCTGTCACAGCAAAGAAGCTCACCGGATCAGCACTCATGGCACTCTTACACACAAACATCTACTTCACATGCATCAGCAACACCAGCTATTGAAAATATACATCCAAAGTCGTGAGTGAAGTGATGACTCAATAGAGCCTGCATTCCCATTGAGGAGGCTAGGTGAGGTGGAGCGGTGATCTTCACAGAAAGTTGAAAAATAAAAGATTGCAAAACCTTTATGGCGCTGATGCGCTGCTCATGCGCTGATGTCAGCTGGTCCAGCTGTGATGCCACACGGACCTCCAGAGCATCCAGCCGCTCGATAATGTCCATAGTGAATTGCTGATCCCAGCCTGATCCATTTTCAGCTGGAGTCTTTTGTGGCTGCTGCTGAGAAGGGGGTGCAACCTGCCACATCCACGCATGCCCTTCAGTGCTCAATCCTTTTATGAATTTGTTCAAATTTTCAACCATAAGATAATACGCAAGATATACAAGGCAGTGCGAACGCGGAGAAGGATGGAAGGGCTCCCTTGCTTTTATATACTTGTGACAACACCATTGACAGGACTTTTCTCTCAAACCCAAAGCAACCAGCTCCCCTACACATGTCCAGTTCTGCTCATTTTCTGCATCAATTGAGGGATTGATGTACAACCCAGGGCAGCTGGCAGCAGGGAATGCATGGGGCTGTGCACCTTGCGAGCTTCAAGGAGTTCCAGGCGAGCGCCTATGGCGTTGATGTCATCGGCGGTGCCTCGGCGGAGCTGAATCAGCTCGCGCTGGATCCCCGTGCACACGTCCTCGCTGCGCTGTGACCAGGCGCCAAACTTGGCGTCGAGCTGCTGCACGTCTGTCGCCAGGCCGGCAAACGCTGATGTCATCGATGCCTGCACCGCGTGCATGATGACGACCTCCAACGCATCCCTGTCCATCGCTCCCTTTGGCGCCTCCTGACCACTCTTTGCACCCTGATCGCAGGACAGACCAACATTTTGCAAGGTACCCCAGTAAGCCATTTTTCATTGAAATGCACAACAATTGAGCCAAATATAAGTACGGTATGTGGGAGCGTTCTATACTCATGCAGGAGAATCTGTACCATGATTTTTCTTTAGAATGCAAGAGGTGGCGCGGCGCACCTCGGCGGTTTGCTGGGTAGCAGATTGCAGCAGCTGCTCGGCAGCTTCCGTGCTGGCTGCCACTTGGTTATTATACACCTTGAACACATCCTCATCACCGGGCGCATCAGTCATCCGGCCTTCATCCCGCGCTGCAGGATTCTCATTCTTCCACCGTTTGTCCTGTGCGTTATTCGCAAATTTTGCATTCAAAATTGCTCCGGCTGCCGTGCCAGCTGGCACACTCCTGCTGGTCCATGCCAGGGACTCCCCCGTCGCGCGCATGGGAATACTGCCTGCACGCAAGGTGCCGAGGCTGCTCCATGCCAGGGAGCCGGTGGCCCGCACGCTGCTCAGGTCCTCCATCTCTGCGGATGCGCTGGCTCTCACGGGAGGGGGGGTCCACATGAAATCCTGCTGCGCAATGGGCTGTTCTTGCTGCAGCGACGGACCCTGAGTGGGCTGCCAGCTCTTGCTGTCACCACCGTATGGCACTTGCAATGCAGTTGGCGGGTATTGGACCGGGGTCAGCCCCTCTTGCTCGTGCACACTCTCCACGTTTGTCACAACGCTGCTGAAGTGGGAGACCCTTCTGCTTGGCTGGGTTTCAACGGGCTCAGCACTGAGGCCCCTGGCGAGCATCTGCTTGGTGGGTGGCTGTCTTTGTTCAGTGGCTGCCTGCTGTGAGCCAGCTGTGACGGCTGTAGGCGCGGAAGCGGGCTCTGATCCGCCGCGTGATCGGCCGCTCCTTTCCCCCTCGCTGAGTGTGCTGACCCTCGTCCGGGCAAAGTTGCCCAGGCCGGGCAGCGCTTCGGGGAAGTGGGCAGGTTCCTGCTGCTGATGGAACGCGTCCGTGGAGAACGAGAATAAGTCATCCGCGCGCCTCAATAGCCCCTCATTGTCCCTCTGCGCGTCAGCACCGCCGGGGGCAAACCCATGGATGAGCCATGGATGAGTCTGCACCTCTTCCTGTGCACTTGCCCCCTCTGCATGCGGCTGCATGGAAAATATTTGCTGCTGCGGAGCGAAGTCTTGCTCCACAGCAGCATCCTCCTGGAATATGGGCACATTCTCTTCCTGAATGCCGTGTGCAGCTGAGAAGGCCGCAGTATCAGAGCTGTCTGGCTCTGGCGGCGCTGCATCACTGAAGGGCTGCTCTGGCAGCGGTTGGGGGTAATCGGTGGTTGCTGGTGCCAGGGAGCTACGCCGGGAATACTCGTGCTGCCGCTGCGGGGTGTTGGGCTGCATCTGCAAGGAAACACTGCTGCGTCCACTGCCGCTGAGCAAGGGGTGTGCCGAGCTCCGCTTCTGCATCACACATCCTGTCATGACTTTGCACATCACTTGCCTTCAGATATCTGCACAACTGAAAGCAATGCTATCAAAATGTGCTGTTCACAGTCAAAATTTGTCGATAACTTTTAAATTGCCACAACCAGGGATGCAGCACCCTTGCATGCAGTAATGTGGAGAGACAGATGGGCGAAGTACCATAGCAAACAGCACGCCAGGGGTTGCGCCAGAGACTTGCTGAACCGGCGGCTCCTCGGGGATGTGCGGCAGCGCATTCACCGGCGCGCTGGCTCGTCGCGCGGCCGCAAAGCTCGCGCGCGGCCCCGGCAGCAGAGAGAACGCCCCATCCGGCTGCCGCAGCTCACTGGGTGCGCTCAAGCTCAGCCTGCTGGCCCTCATTTGGGGCTCAGACTGTGCGGCACTGGCAACGCTTCCTCTGCGGCTGGCCAGCACCTGCTGCTGAGGTGCAGACTGGGGTAGTTCTGCCCCATTCACCGCCACATTCTGGTTGCCACCTTGCCACACCTGCGTCTGCTCAGGAATCTCAAGACCCTGCTGCGTGTAGGGAGCCGTCAAATATTCCTTGCCGCCTGCCACCGTCTCCTGAGCGCCCGATTGCATAGACATGCCCAGGGGCTGCATCCCTGCTCTCTCTGGGAATACTTCTGCGGTGGCCCTGTGCATGTCCACAACACTAGCGCGCCTGTAAGCTGCGGGGCCAGCGATGTTATAGGCAGCCGCAGTGCTACTGACCCTCCTGGTGGCTACCTGTGGAGGAACTATTGCTGCGCTAATGCCACGCTCCTCTGCAGAATCTCCACTGGCCCGCATGGCCGCTGCCTGGTATAAGGGAGGCTGTGCAGCCAGAATGGCCGGCTTATCGGCAGTGCGGCGCACAGGCAAGCCGCCTTGCGCGGAGCTGCCTCTCCTAGAGTAAACCTCAGCTGCAAGAGGAGTGGAATCCATGCGCTGGCTGGGAGGCATGGATGATCTACGCGCTGTCATTGGAGGGGCGGTCATCTGCTGAGCAGGAGTGGGTGCATGCATGCTGGCGCTCCTGCGCTGACGTGGCGTGAGTGAGCCGGGGCTGTCCCCGGTGAGCCTCGCCTGAGAGCGGATGGAAGCCCTGGACTCGCGTGGAAGCGGCCCTGCATGAGAATGTATGGTATGAGAAAAGCAGTCTGTCATGTACAAGCACTCTCTGTGGCACTCCTCTCAGCAGTCATCATCTTGGTGTTCACATCAATCATGCAAGCGATCGAATCTGCGGTGCATGATAGTAGCTGACAATGACAGCAATTAGACGTTCCACAATGAAAAAGTAGACGTTTCAAGAACAAGAGACGATCATAGCAACACTGAACTGCTCAGGCGGGCATGTGGGAATCACCTGTGGCAGGCAGTGCCCTGGCAGTCACTTGCGCCTTGGCACGCCTCCACTGCTCATCGTCACTGTCGCTGGCATCAGCTTGGGCCGCACCCCTCTGCCTACCCCCAACCGCACCCCCATTTCTGGCAGCCCCTGTGGCAGCCGCAGCGCGAGCCGCCCTCACCATCGCCCACCTCTCATCATCGCTGTCAGATTGCACCTTTGAAGCCGCCTGACTAGGCGCTGAGTTTGGATTGTTTCTGCTGATTGACAGCCGGCCAGAGAGGCTGCCGCGGCCGCTCGGCACGGCCGTCGCCCTTGGTTTCTCGGTGGCCATTTTCTTCATGCGCTGCCATTGCTCGTCGTCACTGTCTGAGTCTCCTGCTTGGGGCGACTTTGCTGTGGCAGGGGGTACAGGCCTAGTGGTGAGAGACAGCCTCCTGGCTTGTGCAGTTGCTGCCACAGATGCAGTGGATAATACTGCAGACGCAGCTGCGGAGAGCCTCCTTGTGACAGGGACCTGTCCAGCCTTGATCCGCTGCCACTGCTCCTCATCGCTGTCTGAGTCTGCTGCGGCCTGTGTGGGTGCAGCAGAGGGTGCTCGCAGAGGGTTGAATGCCAGCTGGCCTCGGAAGCTCTGCATTGCTCCCGGCTCCTGTGCTTTCACTACTGCCTTGGGTGCTAACGCCTTGGGCGCCTGCTGTTCAAAGGTCCTTCTTGGCAGGCGCTCACCCAAACCCTGCCAGAAAGAAAGCTGGGAAAATTTAAATAGATATAGGCTCCTTGCAGAAAGCAGGCAGATACGGAAAGCAACTTGACAAGTGCATGGAAGAGAAAGGTGGCTCCACCTGAGAGCCAGGAGCTCTCTTGGCATGCCTCTGCAGCAGAGCATCATCGTCATCGCTGCTCTCCTCTGCGGCAGCTTTGGTCACAGCTTTAGCAGGCAATTTGGATTGGGGCGGTTTCTTCATTGTGTCTCGGTGGCGGGCCATGAGGCGTTCGTCATCATCGTCACTGGAAGCCATTACTGTGTTGGGCTACTTCCTTTGCTCAGGATAGCCTGCAGAAGGGCGCAAGACACCCTTCAGGCCGTGTGCATAGTATATGGATAGGTGTATTGATCGGACAGAAGCAACGAAGCGAATAACAGGACATGCTAGGTCCTTATAAAGCAACTCGGTTGACATCCACCTGGTCACAGCGCTGTCGCAGCCGTGTGGCAGATATCGAAAAATCCGGTTTCTATAAATCAACTTCAATCTTCAATATCATAAGTATCACTTATAATCAGAATTTCCTGCATTACCCAGGAGGTCAATGCCGCTCGCTAAACCATGTTTCCGAAAGTCTCTTGCCTAGTGTCAGACTCGCGCAACTTTCCAATATGAATAAATAATAATGATAATAATGTCTCTTCAAGTACAGGTTCCAAGGAGCGTCACTCGAGTGACGATGAGATGCAAATTCTTGGCGATCGACAAATCTATTTTTATCTCGGGAATCGCGTGGTGCATGCTGCATGCTGACCCATCACTTTCTCCTGTTGTTCTCTCAAAATATGGTGAGATCCCTCCTTGAAGACTACTGCATGCAAGGAAGTTGTGCACCTGAATATCAGCGTCATTGTAATTGTTGACAGCCACATGGTGTCGCGCACACGGTGGGTGGCTTTTGCGAATTCAGTCGAAGACAGTGATGGCCTTTCCTAGGAGGCCTCCCAGGTGACACTGTGAAACACTTTACAATGACATCTGGAGGCCTTCAGAAAAGCATCATGACCATGCCGAACATGTCTGTACAGTCAATGACATGTGCGCCATGGTTCTAGCCATGCATGCATCTACTAGAACGTGAAGTTCCCCAAGAAGTCTTCTTTGTATACAGCCCTTGTCAAGCGCCAGTGATAACATGCCTTCTCTGTGATATCATCTTAGTGTTTCACCTCTCCTAATTGTTCCCAATTCCCAGGTTCGATTGCCCTGTGCGACCATGTATTGGTGTGCTCTCTTTGAGAACTGCTGACACATCACACGGTGTAAGGGACCTCCAGTGTACAGCCGTGAGTGGACAACATGTTGATGTGGAGGTCCCTCACACCATGAAACAGATTACTGTACAAGGTGTGGTCTGTTGTCTGCAAAATGAAGCTCCACTGATCTCAGAATGCTCCGTACCCCCCGTAGTTGGACTCTGCCGAGGGCGTTCTGGCAACAAAGAACAGCAGTGCACTGCCCAGTATGAGTGTGACCTGCACAACAGAACCAGTGCAGCTTTTCAGACATGGCTGCACAGATTGTGCTGTTGGGTAGGCCCAGGCCAGGACCGAGCTTACAGACCTGACATCGCTGACAAGCTCAATACCAGAGGTCAGAAGATCATTTGCGTAATAGTGAAGCACCTGAAATAAGCCTGCCACTCCTGGCCAGACGTTCGTGACATCAGGATTGAGGGCATAGTGGCCCAGCAGCACCCACACCGCGCCAGCCACCGCTGCAAAGCTGACCATGTAGGATATGAACAGCCAGATGCGCGAGCGGCAGAACACACCCTCATCAAAGGGGTCATACTCCTGCAGCTCATCCCTGGCAAGCAGAACACATGCATGTGATTTAGATGTGAATTTTGATGGGAGACCTAAAGTGAAGAATAACAACAACATGCTGTACTTCATTGCTGCGCAGCGAGGCATGCGCTTACCTTCTGATGGCATTGATCATGATGAGCGCCAGTGTGGCAATGATGCCCGGGAGATACTGCACGAATGGGACTTTGGTGTTGCTGGCTGCACAAGCATCAACCCAGAACCACCAGCCCCCACCAAACAGCGCTCCTGCAAGGCCTGGTCCATACGCCTTCGCCTACAACGTCGATCAATTCCTGTCAGAGTAGGTTCAACAAGTATATTTACATTTTAGGGAAAAGTCAGGACGTGTTGATGCCTGACAGCAATCCATGCTTGATATTCATAGTGCCTAAAGATGGGCACATATGAAGCGGCCTATCTCGTCGAATCACTTTTTCTGTCGTATGGGAGGAAACCCAGGACATATAAGCCAGGACATTGGAGCACCTTTTCTTCCCAGAATTGCAGTACTTGAGGCGAAACAAGTAATTCTGCTGAAAAGCAGGCCGGACAGATACTGCAACCGTCCATTAATCTGTCCATTACTTTTATGAATCCTTCGACTATCTGTCCCAGAGATTGTCTTCCACCAGGTTGCAGATGCAGGCAGATGATCCGCAAATTATGCAGCGCTTCTATCACTGAGATAAATAAGTAACCAGTATGCAAGATGTGTCGTGTTAAAATGATCTGAAGAGATGTATTGTCCTCGCTTTGACTGATAATATGAAAAATAGAGGGCTTCTCAATGGGACGTTGAAGGAGGTGATGGGAAACCAAGCGATTCACCCATGCAGAACTCCATCAACGTTGGACGTGATAAGCATTTCGAGGCACCTGCCACTGCATTAAGACTTTCACAGTAGCAGAGTCAGAGATATCGAAATATCCCACTTTCATCTCAATAGACCCATGCGTCAAGAGTGGCGCTCATTTGAAACCACAAGGACATGTCATGATTATTGATCACTAGTCACTCAGGGATACGGTATCCCTCGATATGTATACCAGTGATGCCGCAGCAGAGGTTCCCTGGAAAGAGTCAGAGGAGTGGCGTTTGAAACATACAGTTCAGTGAAGCTTGAAGACCAGGAACGAACACACAAAGCTCTGCTGCATGTGGCCTGGGCCAAAGTACAGTACATCCCGAACAGAGGGAAAAACCCACTGTTTTGCATGGTACATTCCAGCACAATCTAACGTTGATTCATGAGAAGCCTGCAGCCCATCAAGTGTTCAGGTCTCCTGCTCCACTGGCCTCAGCAGAATGTCATTTGTGTCCACATGGTCTGGCGCTGAGAGGCACCACACAACAGCCTGTGCGATGTCAGCAGGCTGCAGCGCTTTCATGCTGCTGTACCTGCAGCACCACATTGCCACCATTTCATTGCAGTGCATTTAATTGCAGTGGTAATTTTTAGCGTCCAGGTCGGTAGCCCTCAAGGCATGTCTTACTGTAGTGCCAGTGGCAGAGAGCTGTGAGCAAGGCTTCAGTCAGCTGCGAAATGTTGTTTGGAGCACTACTCACCTGTCCTTTGCAGCTGCTTCGTCGCCAAACCCATGCACAGCCAGGAACTCCGTCTCCACCACTCCAGGAGATATGCTGGACACCCTCAGATCCACCTTCCTGCCACGAGCCTGCACCATCAACCACCATTTCCGCTGTGTAAGGAAATCATTACGTGCGATCCTCTTTCCTCATTTCTCACTCAGAGAAGCTCTTGCCATTTCTCTGCAGGCCTCCCAGAGCACACAGCCGTAACGGCATCCAATTATTTGATGTGGACGGGTGTGTGGTGAGGTGGAGAACAGGAGACTTTGCAAAGACCGGAATATTCAGTCAACAGGAGGGCCTAAAATTGCAAGCAAAAATGCGTGACCTCTTGGCGGAGGCCTTCGGTGAGGGCCCTGAGGGCGTGCTTGGTGGCAGCATAGAAGGAGCCGCCGGAGGCGCCGTTGGGGACGCGGTGGCCGCTCATGGAGCTGATGTTGATGATGTGACCAAATTGGCCCCGCCTCGTCATGTCCTGCAAAGCACAATCCTCGCTTCCTCAGCCTCCATCTCACTCCATCTGAATGGGAGCTGTTTTTTTAGCCACTCTCCTAACCTATCATAGTCGCTGGCAGGAATGAGCAGAGCAGTTAAACAAACACTGCTGAGCGGTCCCATGATCTTAATCGCATTTCAGCTACTGTAAATTGGCTCCTGTGACACAACGGCAGCAGCGATGCAAGGACAAAAGGCCATTACACATGATAACACCAACGGCAAGCAGCAGGCTCGTGAATACTGCGACACCGAGGGCAACATGCTCTGACAACACTGTGACACCAATTGAGAGAAAGATGGATGCAGACAGCAAGGCAACTGTGACAGCAACTGCGGCAGCACCTTGAGGGCCTCGCGGGTGCACATGCAGACGCCGAGCACGTTGGTGGAGATCATTTCGACCCAGCTGGCGGTGCTGCCGTCCCAGAGCGCGGCGTTGTTGCGGCCGAGGCCGGCGTTGTTGACCAGCACGTCCACTCCCGACCCCGGCCACCGCTTCACTATTATCCGCGGCAGCGCCACCACCTCCGCCTCCTGCACACCATCAGTGGTACGAGAATCACAGGCAGGTCCCACATTTTGAGCTCACTGGGTAGACATTTGCTGCTTGCCTTCCAAAGTTTCTTCCCTCCTCATGCCCCGTTTCTGATTCTGCTGGACTGTGTCATTCTTGTTCTGCATAAGGGAGGGTAAGGATGGGGCAACATTAGGCTCTTGCTGAGCAGGAGCGGATGTATGAACATTTGAGTCACATAAAGTGCATGCCCCTTGCATAGCTTCTGTTCCTATGGGATACATCTGCACCAACTTGCACAAAGAGGCAGATAAATTGCCCAAGCCTGCACTTCTGTTGTGTGAATTGATGCTGGAGTGTTCCACAAGGACCAAAAAGATAAATAATCGACAGCTGCTCTTCATCTCACTCAAAACAGAAGACAGCGCGCCTTGGTGATGTCGCAGACGACGGGCAGGAAATCGGCGATGGGGACGCCGCGTGAGACAAGCAGCTGCTGCAGGGACTCCAGGCGCTCGCGCCTGCGCGCCACCGCCACAACGCGCATGCCCGCAGCCGCCAGCGCCTCGCACGTCGCCCAGCCGATGCCCGCAGACGCCCCCGTCACAATCGCCACCTTGCCCCGCCACCTGCACAGCAAGCGATACAGCAGAATCATTTCACTTTCCTAGGGGCCAACATTCCTGCTGAGGACCTTCAGAGCAATTTGCAAAAGCCTGGCATGTAACAGAATGCGGGAAACTTGCAGTCTTGGAAGGAAAATAGCTATGCCACGCATAGCTTGCAGGTGGCCCCTTTCTGCAAGGCATGATATCCGTGCCAAGCTCTTGGGTCCCGTGACAGAAATTGGGAGTACCTTTCAATTCCTGCCGGTTTTGAGGCGATTGCAGGATCTGTCGCAGGTGCTTCTTCTTCATCTGCAGGTGCTGTATCTGGGGCAGCACTATTTTCCTTTGGCGGTGCTCCACTCGAGGCTGCTGGTGTCAGAAGGGGAGCACTCTCAGACGCCTCCGCCTGTTGCACAGGCAAGGCTCCGTTCACTCAAAATATTTTTGGAGATGGACACCCAAGCCAAGTCCCAACCATGTCAGAAATAAACATGTTCAGAGATTTCGCTGTCATTCCATCCATGGTGGTAAATACAGACATCGATCATTGGTGATTGTGCTACATCTGTGCTATCAATAATTCAATCAAAACCCCAGCTTTTGCACATACAGGGCAGAGGAAGTGGGCGCACATTGGCTTGATCAGCTGGGGGCTCTGCAGGAGGCTCTGCAGATGAAGTGCTTGCTGCGGCTGCTGGGTCCTCGTCAGCAACCAGGGTGACTGGCCCAGAGATGGACCCAGACCCATTGCCCACCTGGCCGGCCAGCGCACGCCGAGCCACCAGTGTCAGCTGAGCAAAGGCGTCCTCCAGGTCATCGTTGAAGATGACGTAGTCATACAGCCCCTGCTCCTTGATGCTGCAGCACACACAAACCCAAATCATGTGATATTCAAAGTTGTGCTTTCCTTGTGCTTGCCCTGCATGTCAACATGCTCCTACGCAAATGAGGTGGTGATGTGGGCATGCATGGAGCACTGTTACAGCAGGGTTTGTGTGTGCTGCAGCATCAAGGAGCAGGGGCTTTATGACTACGTCATCTTCAACGATGACCTGGTTGATTGAAACAACAACTGACGTATGTCTAATTAAAACATTTCTGCCCCATGCCAGATCAACCTGCATGAGTGGACACTGCCAGGCTTCTGGTGGATGCTTGTCGACCAGTGCTGGCAACAGAGCCCTGGAGACGTTTGAGGTCATGGAGATGAAGAGTGCATGGGATTGAGTACCTGGCAATCTCCTCCTTGGCAGCCTGCAGACGCTCCTGAACCTGCTCCTCGCTCTCAGTGCCGCGGCCCCTCAGGCGCTGCTCCAAGGCCTCTGTGCTGGGCGGGGCGACAAAGACAAAGATGGCCTTTTGGGCGCTGCGCCGCACCAGCCGTGCGCCCTGTACATCGATGTCCAGGATGCAGCACTTGCCAGACGATGCAACGTCCTCCACGGCCTGTAGAGAACTTGATCATGTCATCCCAGCTGTCGATTGAATTGTTCAAGAATCAAAGGCATCCCAGCTAAGTCGTTAGGTATGCTCGCAGAATTCAGTATGCCTGGACGATGGTGCAATATGGTTGGGAAGCCGCAAGAGCACTGCGACCTTAGGACACACCCCCAACCTAGGAATACGATAAACACGCGTGTAAACAAAGTCATGCGTGGAATACCTGGAATGATGTTCCGTAGATGTTGGAATGCACGCGTGCATATTCCAAGAAGAGTCCTTCTTCAATGCCCTTCTCAAAGTCCGCTTTCGAAACAAAATGGTAGTGGACACCATGCTGCAAGCAATGAAAAATATCCGTTAATAAGAGCAGCGTGCCTGAGTCAAAAAACAATAGTACTAGCGAACTCAAACTCCTTCATCAAGAAAACAATCAAAGGACAACGTCGGTCACAGTTCGGAGGGCATCCTCTGAAATTGCAATTGTTTTGGAATAAAATCACCTGTTCTCCTTCACGGGGGGCTCTGGTAGTATGAGAGCACGAAAAGCCGAACAGTGGGGAACCATCCATCAGCTTCTTGATGAGGGTTCCCTTTCCCACCCCAGAAGGTCCACAAATAACGAGGGCCGAGGGCCGCTCCGCAATTTTGTTGTTAGTCTGTTGGCCATTCTCCTGACCCTGGCCTTCGGCCTCAGAAGAGAAGGTGCCTCCCATGCCTTGACGTAGGACTGTCTAACAGGATCTTCAGTTCCACATTATAGAAGCCATGCACACTTTCAGTACGATCCTATCTGTTAAGCACTGTCTCTTACAGCATAGTTGCATGAATTAACTGTTCCTCTCGTGGGTGAAATTCCCTTGAACGAAGCAAGTCAGTGCATGAGCCAGATCAGGCGCTGCATGTATTTCTTGCCAGCTGTTGTATGTTGCAGTGGCCAACAGGGCAACTGCTAATGCTGCCCTACACACAAATTAATGCTGATCCATTACAGGCAATGCCATCTAGCAATGCCATCTAGCAGTTGCAGGATGCGGTTTAACGGTTAATGCTGGCACTGTTCGCACCAATATTGGGCAATTAATTGGCAAAATACTTATAATGATGATCATAGTGCGCCAAATTGGCCAACATCACTATGAATCTTATATTTGGACGGTTCTTTGAAATAGTTTATGATACTTGCAGACCTTTATGTTATAAGTGCCTGGCATGCTGGTCAGACTGACATATTGGTACACTGGCTGCAAAAGGTAGCATTGCACGTACTAATTAGATCACACCCTTGCCTCGCTTTCCCTTAGTGTACACTTTCCCTGCAGAGCCTCCATTCCACTCAGTGCCGATGGTCTCCACTATAAACTTCTCTCCGCGTGTTGAAACAAGCTGGCCGTCCCTGTAGCGCACCCCCTTCTTGGTTGATGCTGTGTCTGCTGCCATCCATGGCTCCACATTCCCTGCACGCTTCCCCCTGCCCTTTGCTGGCGCTGCTGTGCTCTCGGCTTGAAGCGAGAATCTGCATGCACAGCACACCATAACTGCTCCTCAACACTGGTAAACAGCAATCGTCTACAACACAGATCATCAGGAATTTCAATTTTGCCAATGAAGTAGGATTGCTTTGTGCATGCATGAAGGCGCACTTTGCCAGAGTCTTTTTCCGAGCTTCCTTCTCGGCACGCTTGGCAGCCTCTCGCGCCTCCACCTCCTTTTCGGCTTCCCTCATCCACAGCTCCTGCTGGCGCTGCAGCTGCTGAGGTCCAACCTCCAGGATCCAATTGGCAGTGGCCTGCAATGCAGAAAGAACGCCAATCATGCTGGGAATCTGGGTGATTTAGCCCTCACAGAACAATGGAGAATTGAAAGCAGACCCAATAGCATTGAAAGCATACCCAAATGACAAGGCATCCCCATGACATCCACAGAATGGTACAGGGCTCACCTCGATGCAGCCCAGTCCCTTTGCATGCAGGATGTGGGCTGCATATTCTGGATAGAACTGGACTTGTTCAGGCCAGAAATTTGCAAGTGCCTCCACTGCATGGCCGCCTGTGTCCATGTCAACGCAACAGGGCGTCCAGCCAGGCGGCGCAGCACGCACATCAGGCTGCGACCGTGGCCTCAGCTCTGCTGCATTAGGGCTGCTGGTGGCGTCCCTGCAGACAAGAACGGTACATGAATGAGTAGCAGAATGAAGCCTCCTTGCTGGGCCACCAAAGTACTGGGCAGAATAGCTGGTCTCCATCACACAAGTGATAGTCTGGAGATCTCACCCAAGGGAAAGGGACTGCAATCGCTTGATGGGCTCAAATCCCTTGTGTATCTCGATGGATGTTGGGGAATCTGCGTCCTCACCCTCCCCGGCTCTGCCCTGGCATGTTTGGGCCTGCACACCGATCATAAAATATACTTCCAGCTTTTGCAAGGATTCAATGCAATTGGGACGTCTTTGAGCGAATGCAATTCAACATTTTACTATTGCTGTTCCGAGAAAGCAGGAAATGAAGGACCTCGAATTTACCTCTTGCAGCAAATTCCATAGCACTTGATGCCTGCGTTCTTCCGGTAATGAACTGAATTTTGGAAAGAACCCTGTCACAACGTCTTCGATCTCTTCCAGATCCACATTATCTGTCTCCGCGTCTTCTATGATGCCGGTGATATAATCCAGGACGGCGTCATCAGCAACGGCACCGAAGCTGTGGCAAAACCTGACAACAGAATCTCGAATCTCCATGTTTTGAAACTGTATTTTGTAGCATCAGCAGACCTTGAAGATAGACTTGGGACTAATACGCGGGAAACAAGCAACCTCTCCTTGTGCAATTTGATCCTTGACTTTCAAGGTCTTCGTAGGATCTGCAGCCCTTGTATTGATTCAGCCATACTGATATTGCTAGACATGCAGTGAGCTCATCGTGAGATTTGGGTCAAGAAAACCTCTGCCAATACATCTGATCGATGCCATCTTGCATTGCATGCTTTGTCGTGGGACCACGGTCGAACACCGGCGTGCTTGCTAGCCACTTCATACTTGATTCGCCGTCGATGGTGTGAAACAGGATAGAAAGGAAGCTTTAGTCTCCAATAAACACTTCTGTGGCTGCGCAATCACAGAGGCTGTGATTACCTTGTGAGAGCGTTGCTGTCTAGGAGCGGAGAATACAAGTGGTATTGCTGTGACTGCAGAATTAATTCACGATGAATCAAGCCATGGAAGGCCTCGAGCAGCTGCCAGAAGCGCAGAGAAATGAACTCATGCAGAAGATAGAGGAGATGCAGGTTCGAGATAGGTGAGGCGAGGCCTTGTGATCTGGCTGATCTGGGTCTTTCTCACAAGCAGTCTCTTTCAATGACACCAATGTCACTATTTCATTTAACAAGATCTACAGAAATGCATCTTTTGGATTTGTAATTGTGCTGAGATCCTGTGTGGCAGTTTGCGCATGTACAATGGCTTGGTGGAGAGGTGCTTCAAGGACTGTGTAGAGTCATTCAGGAGAAAGGATCTCGATAGCTCAGAAGAAAAGGTGAGACATCCACATCAATTGCAGGATGTGCCCATGTGACTGCTGTATGGGCAGCTGTCATCATGATCGGAACTGTGGTGCACTGGTGCCTGAACGGCTATGTGCCCTTCACGTAGTGTGTGGAGCGGTGTTGCCAGAAATTCATGAAGCATTCCGCGAGGGTGGGTGCACGCTTTGCAGAGCTGACGAGCGCAGCAGAGCAGCAGATGCAGCAAGTAGTGAATCAGAAATAGCGCAAGGCATCAGCAAGCTTACAATCACAGAGGCAGTAATGTGGCAACAGTTGGGACCCAACTGCTTATTGACACAATGATTGCTAGCAATCATGGTCATCAGCCACCCCTGCCTTGTTGCAGTGACGTGCCATACCAGCAATGTCATGTTGAGGCACATTTTCTCAAGGGCACATGCCGAAATGGCATGCACACCCTGGCCTGTATTTAAATATGTCCTTGTTGAAACTCAACAGTTGGCTGTACAATGGGTGAGCCTTGAGTACTTACTGTAACACCCAACTCTGTTTGTCCGCATATGTGCAATGGATCAGTCAAACCTTCATATTGCGCCACCAACCACCAGCTGTCTTGAGTCTGAGACCATTCAATACACCTCGCTGCTTGCCTCACTCAGTTTCTTTACCCAGAGCCTCTGATACCTATCCTGTTTGCATTAGCTAGGTGTTTGTCTAGCTACCGCACAGCAGCTGCACCCTCTAAGCACCCGCAAAAGATGCAGCTGCAGACCAGGCCAAAATGCATCAGGAGGATGGCAGGCATCCTCCGTCACCTGCAGCCTTCCCAAAAGGGGAATCTGAATCTCCTGAAGCATGCCCATATGCGCGGCCAGTTGGAAAGAAAAGCATTAAATCAAGCCCACGTGGGCCAGCGCGCATGGGGGCATGCCTCAAAAATCCATGTCAAAACATACTTTGAAGCTGTTCACAAGGATCAACAACATTTATTCCCTCACCGGCCAGTCTTACCGCAACGGCCTCCAAACGCTTCCCTCAAATCCTCTCCAAAGATGGGGCCATGAAAGTCCTTGAAAATGTTTCTTTGATACACATACGCAGGGCCCTGAGACAGTGGGCATCTGCATGATTTGCTGTACTCTGCTGCAGAAATGGCTGAGCATTGCTGCCTTGCCTGTCATGCCGGATGTCGGCATGCTGCAAGCCCGAAATGCGCAATACACTCCAATGTAAAACCCCTGATGAAAAGGTTAAAAACGCCAGCCAAATGGCCGAGACAGGTGCCGGTCTCGACCGCGCAATCTGCGCATCTAGACCATGCCAGCTGTCGTCAGAGACACTCGGCACAAGTAAGGAAAATGGGTTCCCTTTAAGAGACACCTCAGCCGTTCGCGGGTTGTAAATTCTTGTTTAGTCTCTACTGCATGCCGACTCAAAGTGACCATGCCTCGGTCCTCCCCCTGCCATACTAGCTTTTGAGCTCACGAGGAGACTGACATTGTGAAAGCTTGTGAGACACATACTCAATCTGGCAGCACTGGGACGAGGCCAGGACCCCAGCAGACGGGGTTCTGGGGGTGTCAATCTGGGAATTATGGAGAAGATATCGGGGCATGACAAGAGGCTTCAGTTGTCGTCGTCAGACCAGAACATGGCGAGCAGCGCATGCAGGCGGGAGGTGACGGTTGCCATGTTAGGCCGCTGGGAGGGTTGCCTGCTCAGGCACGCCTGCATCAGCTCCGCCAGCACAGCGGGACAGCTGGCGGGCGATGGCATGTCCACGGCTTCATGCAGCTTCCGGTGGATGATCTGCTGCTCCGACAGGCCAGCATAGGGCGTCTGCGCACCGGCACCCACACAATTAATCACTTCTGCACAAACAAAACACATGAGGGGCAAGGTAGAGCCGTGAAGAGTTGTCTTGACAAGCCATAGTGGCCTTCTGGGGAATATAGCACAGCGTGTTTGCATGCGCGGGGTCTTTAAAGGATACAGTATGCTGCAAAGGCAGTGGCCCCTGTCTTGATGGAACAGGAATATATACTATACTGCTGCTTTGCAAGGTGTTTATAGAAGAATTGCTTAGCCATGCTGCTTTGATTGCGCCAGTGAGTCAGTCGGTCAATCGCATTACATCGCTTCCGACCAATTCAGAGCTGATCCAATGCCTGACTTTCAAGCAGGGCATGACACAAACATTGCGGTGCTGCGGCGGGCGCACCTCGCAGGCGATTATTTCCCAGAGCAGCATGCCGAAGGAGTAAACGTCGGTCGCGTAGGAGAGGATGTCGCTGGTGAGCAGTTCTGGGGGCATGAATGCGAGCGTGCCGTGCTGCATCGCCACCGCCTGCTCCTGCCCCGGCTTGAACAGCATGCTCAGCCCAAAGTCAGACACCTGCACAGCGCATGCTCGCTGAGTCCTCTGCACCTCCTTTCAAGGGCAATCCTTGGGTAAGAGCTGCAACACTACAACATGTACAACATACATACCGCTCGAATACAGGACCAAGTCTTAAAAATTCCATGTGAAGGCTTCTTACAACCTTTTGTTTCAAGCAGGCACTGCCCACTGCTTCCACCCCGAGACAAATGGGGGCAGGGAATTTAAAGCAGTTGGCTTGATAGTTGTCTCGGTAATACCCTGCAAGGGGGACACTCAAACAGCAGCTGGGTGACATAGTGTTCCCATGGACTCTGATGGGGGCACCGAGAGAGCGCTCACCTTGGCGCGGGTGCGCTGGATGGCAGGCTCGTGCTTGAGCAGGACGTTGCGCGTGGTCAGGTCGCGGTGCACGATGCGGTGCGCGTGCATGTGCGCGACGCCCTCCGCCACTTCTATTGCAGTGCACAGGATTGCGTGCAGCCGCGGCTGGCCGTCCGCCCGATGGTACGCCCCCTGCCTGACTGCCATCCACAGCGTTCCTGCATGCACCCCATTTTATGCTCAAGACAATGTCCTGTTGCGTGTAGTAGCGTGAACTGTGTATAAGAATCATAATAGTTGGGAAGGGGTGACTTTCCTACACAGGGCTCTTAGCCAAGGGGCAAGCTCCAAAGCCTCATCATAGTGGTTTTGGCGGCTCTGGAATGGCACTGAGCAAGAACAAAGATTGATTGTATCCTCGGCTGCAGGAATGTCACACTTGCACATCCTGCACCGGGAGCGCATCATTCCATGGCTGTGACTGTCCCTCTGAGCGGAAACTCCTTGGCTTCCTTTAAGAGATTAAAGTGGGGAGGTGAGGACGTGAGGAGGTCAACATTAGGGAGCTGGTGGGTGGCAGGAGGGAGGCACCAGCATCGCAGAACTCCATTACAAAGATGCAGCGAAAGGTGACCATGCTGCTGGAGCGCGCTGAGCCCAGGCTCTGGCCACTGCTCCCCTCGGCCTCCCTCCTGTCAGAGCCTGGACTGACCTCTGCGGGGCTGCGCCTCCTGCACCCATACAAGGGAAAATTCATACCCAATCATCAGCCATAATGAGAGTGCTGAATACATGCCAGCACCCTGTGTGCACATATCCTCTACCTCGTACCTTCAAGTGAAGTGTCAGGTGGGATCTTTTGTCTAGTTAAGCTGAGAAGTCAACGCAGCAAAATGAGACTGCTGATCTGATGGGCATCATTTGCTTTGAAGCAAAGCAAGCACATCTGTTTGCATGGCCTGCGCATGCATGCGTGTGTCAATGGAGGGGAAAGAGAGTGCACCTCGGCAGTCGCAGGTGCAGGAAGGATGTCAGCATCTGTGTGGTGGATGAGTCAGCGCTGCTCTGGCGCTGGGGGGCCCTCGGTGGCGTCCCCTGGAACACCGATTTTGGCGGCGGGGGGATCCCATCATTGTCTTGCAAGGGCGACCCCGGCGGTGATGCCATGCCCTCCATATCTGAGCCGCCCACTCCCACCTGCGCGCAAATCTCAAAATCCTATCAGGTAATTGGGCTTGGAATTTCTTCGTCACTCTTAGAGGATATAGCATGAAAATGCATTGATGCAGCTCTGAAAGTCACCTGTCACAGATGCACAGTACAATCATCCAATTCTATGGTACAAATACCACCAAGTCATGCATTGATGTGTCTGGTCCCTTTTCATCAAGTATTCATTGTTCTGCGACACAGCAGAACAGGGAAAGAGCAGTAGATAAAGCAGGGTCCACATTGAACAGATGGATAATCTGACTGTGTTACAGTGTGAGCACTTCCAGCCCGCTGTCCTGTCAATGAAAGGGAATATGAGTGTGCAGGGGTGACTCACGCTGGCAGGGGATGAGATGCGATTGTAGGACCAGGCAGCCTCAGTGCTAGAGCTCATGTTGGACAGCCCTCCAGGGGACATGCCACCCTCGCCCTTGGGGAGCTCTGGCGAGCTTGCAAACACCTCGCCCCAGTCAGAGGAGCCCTTGGAGCTCAGGGATGATATCTTGCTGTGCAGGCCCGTCCTCGCCGGCTTCACCCTTTCCACAACTGCCTTGTACAGATTGACCTGCATGACGGTCGCAATCAGTCACACAGTCAGGCAAAACAGGTCAACCAAACATCTGCAGAGTTCATGCAGATGCAACACGAAGGGTGACCCTCCTTCAAGCAGCCCCTGATCTTCAAGCAACTGGATTGACCTGCTTGATGGCAGAATGCCAACCTGATATGCACACCAATGCACAAGGCATGAAATTGATCAGCAGTGCAAGGCCTATAGAGGTGTTGTGAAGAGGAGGGAGAATTGTCACTCACCACATTGGGATGTGTCAGCGACGAGGCAACCTTGACTTCGGTCAGATGGGTCTTCGCATGGACTTTAGGTACAGTCACCTCTGCAATTTTCACTGCCACAATGCCGCCCTGGTACTCCCCTGCGCATGGCAATTTATCTCTAATATCTTGAGGTGTCGCATGGCGTGTAGATGCAAGATATTGGCAGATGTACATGAGATGTTCACGCCTTGTAGCTGGGCAGTTCACCTTTGTAAACTATGCCAAACATGCCCCGGCCCAGAACCTCTTGCGGGTTGATGCCATGATGCTTCAAGGTTTCCTTGCAGCCCCCGTCATCTGCCACTGTAGGGCAGAAATTTGTCAAGTCCCAGTCATTCAGCCAGAGATGTATACATTGCAAGTGGAGTGATAAGTATTAAGCAAGCCACGAGGGATGCTTTACGATGGGCCTCACCACTGTGGACCATAGGATTCCTGCCCTGCCAAAACTGCTTCTGAACCCAATAGATGCATCCTGCAACTGTAAAGGTGAGAAGTGCAGCTGCAGACCATGTCCAAAATGCTTCTTCTGCACCCTGTTGCATACACTCGCTTCTCGTCATGCTTTGCCTTCCTATGGACATGACATTTATTCACTGTACCGAGGCATGTCTGTACACCCTCCAACAACAATAATTATCCCAAGATAACATTTGTGTCTGCAACTATCTGCTTGACGATAGCCTGCCGAGGACCAAGAGGGACATTGGGCAGGGAAGACGAGTGATCTGAAGCGTCTACATCTTGCTCACGGAGGTCCTCACCGCTTTTGCCGTGACGAAATCAACAACCTGGCTCAATATGATGATGTGCAAGATGATGCCAGTCACGGCTGTCGCAAAGCACTTGCTGGATACCTCTGTCCGCATTCCAATGAGTGACCGAGCTATGCGTGACTATGTCGCACGGCAGTGCTTCCAACCTATCGAGGCAACCGATGATGTCAGATGCCCCCAATTGTGCTTCTGCGATCCCTCAGGACGTTTCGTGCGGCAACTTCACGAAACGCCTCAACCCCATACATTCAATCTGGCAGGACGTTGAACGTTTCCGGTTGGGTCTCCTAAGTCCATGCCTTCTAACACCCTCTATACATCTCAGAAAGTTGTACGACGGGCCGTTCTGGGGAAAACACATGCGTCTCTGTGCCCCGAAGACACCGACGGCATTAAGAGACTTCGAAAGAGCCGTGTCGGAGGGGAGATAATTTATGCATCGGGGCCAATTCCGCTCTCCTGCATTTGGCAATTGTGAACATGGCCTTTGCTCTTGTAAACTTCTTCTTCTTCTTCTTCTTCTTCTTCATCTTCTTGCTCTAGTTGCTCACTCCTGGCCTGAGCCGAAGCGTGGCTAGAAGATGCATGCATGTGTAGATATTTCTGCCAGCATGCCATGACAGTGTTCACCAGGACCGACGCCGCTGCCGCAGCGGCAACAGCATGCTGGCACACAGCAGCACCACATCATGTCACATCAAGTCACTACGGTAGTGACTGTTGATCTGCTCAAGTCAGGTAGTCCCTCAAGCTGCCACCAGAAATCACACGGCTCGGTGCTTTTAACCTGGATTCCAATAAGAATTGTGCTACAATTCTTGAAAGTACTGTCACGGGTTTCAAGCAAGTTGCCACAATGGTTGAAAATGAAATCTCTCAAATTCTGGGTCACTGGGCCCATGCCCACCAGTGTGCAGATTCGCTTCTTACTAGGTCCATACCATACACTGTGCCAATGCCTCCCTTTGATGGCTGCTCTTCATTTTTTCAGTATTTCTCGCTAAAAGTATTGCGGTCAACTTGTTAATAGTACCTGAAACGCAGAACAGGCCGCATTTGTTCGCAATGCCAATAACAATTCACTGAACAAACCCTGAGGCCATCAGGCAATAATCATGCTCTGGTCATAAGTACCATTATGACCGCCCAGGCCTGCGCAGCTACCTCCTGTGCAGGCCTCTGAGCTTTGCCGCTCTCATAAGAAGCATCGGTGCATGCCACACCACCGCTAAACCAACGTCATTTGTCCTGCTCTGGCGCAGAATGAAACTTCTGCCCATCTCATGGCCTTCAAAATTCCGAGTGAATTAGTCCCAGGCTTCTTCTCAAGCACCCCTGCTTTGAACTCATGCCCCACCTGGAGGGCAAGCTCGTGCCTGAGGGTCCAGTTGGTACCAAAAATGCCAGCTACTTTTCCTCAGGTTGCAGTCCACATGCAGGATGGCAACCTTCGCTGACTGCGCCCCTGCAGCTCATCGCCTCATGCATGGCAGGCCCCACCAGGCCCCTTTCGCAATCTTCCTCACTCCCTAAATAAGCGGGCGCAGAAGTCCTCGCGCAACATGGCTTTGACACCTTTGGAGCAAGGCTCACCGCTGGCTCAGCTTTCCCCTTTGAGGCCTCAGCTTCTGGATGCAAGAAGGTCGCCGTCAATTTACAGGCTATCTCATCGTTTTGGGCCAGGCAGTCCGCCCCAGGCGCCGGCCTTTTTGTTGGCCTTCTCTGCAGCCTTGGCGGCTGCGGCCTCTGCCTCCTTCTTGGCCTTCTCCTCCTTGGCTGCGCGCTGGGGGTCTGTGATTCGCCGGAAGGCCAGCGCCACCTTTGTGCCGCTGTCGATGGTCTCCAGAGGGTCCTTCCTCAGCCTGCAGCATTGCGCCGGGCGTGATCAGGATAGCGTGACTTGTGATCATCATGCGACATGGACACAATTGCTTTGAGGGTGGAGGCCATGTCCTGATATATTGCCTTCTTGTTGTCAAAGAGCACCACATGTTCTTGCAACCCAATGCTGTTCAAAGCAAAAGTACAGGCTTGCTCCGTCCTGCGCCCGCTTCCCTATTCAAGATAAATTACAACACCCGCAGGACCACGTTTTGTGTTACCCAGCCATTGCAAAAGATTCCAAAGGGAGAGAGCGCCGCTCGGTGGTTCAGGAAAAGCCTATGGGGGCTGGCTCAAGTGCACAATGTACAGTATTTGTCCGGTGCAGCAGTTGGGGCGGAAGAGAGAAAAGAAAAGGGTCAACGCACCGGTGGTTGAGGCAGAGGCCGATGACGCGGCGCACGTGGTCGATGGTGACGGTGTCCTTGCTCTCAAAGGCGGCCAGGGCGCGTGCGGCCTTGTTGGTGGTGATGTCCCCGCGGATGCCGTCCACGTCCAGCAGGGAGCAGATCTCGCTGATGGTCACCTTGAGCTCGCGCGCCATCGCGATCCCCGGCGCCGCCTCGGTCGCGGCCGTCAGCTGCGCTCGCAGCGCCGCCTGCTCCTCCTCCGCCTCCACGCAGAAGGCGTCCGGGTCCTGCGCGCGCATAAATGTCAAATATGACTGCTGACTATGATACCTGCCACATCATCAGGATGGATGGTGTACATGCAGTTCGACACGGCTGAAGCGGTTCTGTGCTGTTGCTAGTGGATGTGAGATCACACAGCTTTGACGCCTGCAGAGGAGCCCCTAGGATCCCGGTGAACTGAGCATCATAGGTCTAGAGCTGGCGCCAAAATGCAAGGCCAGGGCCTCCTTGAGACCAGGAAGACAGAAGCAAGCTGAGGATGGCTTCAACTCTCCCACTGTGAAGCACATTGCCGGGTGGCGTGCCATTGGCTAAGTGAAGGTGACCTGCTCAGAGATCATGCGGGAAGAAGTGTGCTCATGGGAGGTTAGCTGGGTGCGAGGGTCGCACATTCTCAAAGGCGATGCGGTCCAGCACCATGCGCGTCCTGGCCGCGATGTTCTGCATCGTGGCCACGTTGACGCTCATACCGAAACGATCCAGCAGCTGTGGCCTCATCTCCCCCTCCTGCTTCCATGCACACCCACACATTTACACCCCTGCTGCCTTGTTTGCGCCCACCCATGACAGAATGGCTGCCTTGGGGTGGCAGCCCATCAGCTGCTCGAGCTGCAGAGAGGAGCTTGAGATGACACAAAGCCACACACAATTAGCCAGGCAGACAGGGCAAGCATGCTTCTTAGCAGGAGCAAGCCAGCCTACGCTGCTATAAATTAGCCCATGCGCTCTGTGTGAGAAGGTTTGGAGGTTGTGCCAAGCCCATAGTACTGTACTCAGCAGTTAACACGCTGCTCTATCAGATTCCATATTCCCCTTTGAAGCTCTGCATGTGCTCGCATGCTCTAAGCCACACGCCCATCCTGCACACGCCCATCCTGCTAGACTAGCATAGACTCTGTGCATGTGCCCGCATGCTGTGAGCCACACGCCCGTCATGCTCAACTAGTAAAGCCCTTTAACGGGGGGCAGGTGCGCGCCTGGGGGTTGCCGGAGCCGATCATGATGAATTTGGCGGGGTGGACGATGCCAATACCCTCGCGCTCCACTGTGTTGACGCCGCTGGCACTGCTGTCAAGCACAACGTCCACCAAACCATCATCAAGCAGATTCACCTCGTCCACATACAAGATGCCCCGGTTCGCCTTCGCCTGCGCGCATTCCACAGCACTCGGTACTTCAATGGTATGTGCACTTCTTCTGAATGATCTACCGTAGTGGTCACCATAATTCCCGCACTAAATAATTATTTAGAGACCCGCGGGAAAGATAAGGAATTAGTTTTAAGAGTGCGGGAAGTGGGTTGAGGGAACTGAAAAATAATAGGCCGACCGCCCGCGGGAAGTGTAGCCACCTACGAGAATTGCACCCTTAGAGCCTGCATTTTGAATAGCACGATGTCTTTACTCAAGTACGGGTTCCTTTTAAAATTCACGGCAGAGGAAAGGGCAAAGCAAGAGCAGCGGATCGCAGCCAGGAGGAAGCAACTCAGGATGAGGATGATGTGCCATTGGCAATTGCCTTTGGAATGGCTGGCAGCAGCCGTTGATCACCCTCCAGTCATAATTAGGTCTCGCTTACATTGAAGAAGACAATCTAGGTGTCAAATAGACACTTTTGGAGTGCGGGAATGGGGCTGAGGGAACTTGAAATTAAAAGGTCTGGGGGCTGCGGGGATAGTAAAAATACCACAGGGCTTGCGGGAAGTGCCTGCGGGAATGTAAAAATAATTGCTGTTTTTGGGGCTGCGGGAATTATGGTGACCACTACGGTATGTGCTGCCTGGCTGAGTCGGGCAGTGCACCCATTGGATGCCCCAAGATCGGCACGGAAACTGCACAACATGGACCTGCATTTCTCTGTGTGTACAAGAAGGCCCAGATCAAAATGCGAGCAAGCCAGTCTGGGACCACCACTGAACAATTTTGAGGTGAAGAATGGCAGCGGGGTAAGCTCAAAAAGGGGGCTCACCAGCAGGCCGGGCTCGTAGGCCTTGACGCCCTCCTGGAGCGCCTTCTCGATGTTGATGGTACCGCAGATGCGGTCCTCTGTTGCGCCCAGGGGCAGCTCCACCTGAAATACCCCAAAACATGAGCCCCCTTGTCTTTCTGCTCTTCACCTCTGTGTACAGAGGAGAGAGAGGTGACACCCCACACCCAATGCAGGGAGATGCACCCCCAGAAAGGCTATGCAGAATGTCAAGTATGTGGTGACAAAGCACGACATGAGCTGCATCCCCATGATATTCTTGTGTGAGGGATTTGGCGAGGCTATTCTCACCAGTGGGGTTTTCACTCTAACCATTGGCAGCTGCTCGCCGTTCCTGTGGCGCTGCAGCGCGTCTGGCCCCATCAGCTTTGTGTCTGTGGGGTGAGAGTTGAAGGCATCCTCTGCCACCACCTCTATCTCAGGCAGCAAGTCCACCATGGCCCTCACCTGTGCAGATTTTTGCAAACATAATGAGGAATGAACATATACAGCTGAAGGTTTACTCGTACAATGTCGCTAGTATGATATCAAAGTGGACGTTCTGAGCTGGCATAACGCTGTACACTCACCGCAACTGATTTGCCAGTCCCCCTCTCTCCCATGATCAAAACGCCACCGATTGTGGGATCGATCACGTTCAGCATGAGTGCTAGCTTCATGTCCTCTTGTTCTGCGACTTTGACGAACGGAAGCGAGGGCATCCTTGTGGCACTGGTTAGCTTTTCCAAGGTCGCAGCTGATGTATTTGCGCTCACTTTCACCGTTTGCCTTCCAGAAGGACATCTGTGTGCAATCTTTTCGAAAACCTGTCTTCTATTCTGTTGAAGGGGCACCCTCTTTGGAAATCCATGCTGTGACTCGGGGACCTTGTAACTGCAAGATGCAAATCCTTCACGTAGAGACTGCATTTTGTTCGCTTAGTTTTAGCTATCGAGCTCTGTGAGCTTTACAACATCATAGTTTCTATTATCTGTCTTTTTCACAAAGGCATTCAAGAATATATTGAATTCAGCCGGCCTTCAGATGGATTTGCCTTCTATCTATCCGATTTGACATTGCAGCTCCCTTTTCAGGGGGTCTGCAATATACCCTACAGGGGGTTTAGCCTGGCCCCTTCAAGAAACCTTCTCCTGCTCTCAGATTGCACCCAAAAATTTCACAAAACAAACCAAAGCAAGGTAGATCCTCTATGTATGTACATGATGCCCATGGTCACATGAATTTGCAATGGGACAACAGCCACTTAGGGTGTCGTCGCTGCTTTTGCAAGTTCAGCACGCCCGAGCCACAGGCAGGGATTTCCTGCAATTTACAACTTCTGTACAAGTTGGGCCGGCAGTGAAGTTCCCATCCACCCTCAGTCCATCAATCGGGCTCGGGTGGGCGCCTCCTTTTCCTGTTTGCCGCACGCTCCAAAACAGCAGAAGACCCTCTTCCAACCTCCCCCTTCCTGCTGCATGCCAAAAAGATGGACATTTTACTTCTTCTCAGTATTGACAGCCGAGCAAGACATCATCTGGGCTCCAGCATGCTGCGCACTGGAGCAGACTGGGCGTCAATGTTAATCATTTGGGCTGATTGTCAGCCATCATTATACCATGATGCTGCAGAGACTGCAGCATGCAAGGAGCAGATGCAGGTACCTTTTTAGAGGTGTGCTGCGCTGGGTTGGGCACCTGCAGATCGTCCTCAGCATCGTGGTAGACACTGCTCCCGATGCTGACCACATCATCTGGTATCACAGCTGGGGCTTTGGGTGAAGGCTCCTCCTGGAAGCTTTCCTGCTCTGCCTCTTCTCCCTTGGGCTTCGTGCCAACATGTTCAGCTTCCTCCCTCAGATCTGCCTCTGCAGCTTCTTGCTCCTGCACAGGATGGATAACAGCAGTGAGATGCTATGCTGTTGCATGAGGATGTCAGCCGACGGACTGCAATGCATGGCATGTTGAAATCATAAATATGCTGCAGGGTGCACGCATGCAAAAGCTTGTGCTGTGCATGCGAGAGGTGCTCACTGCAGCCTCTTTCAGTTTGCACTCCTTCTGCCAGAATTCGATGAGCCCGTCGGCTGTGAACTTGCACTGAGCGCCCATCACTTTCTCGATGACAGAGTGCAGCGCCCACAGCCATGGAAAAGATACCGCTGTGCAGCTGATGGTCACATTCACCTGCACTTTCCATGAGTGAGGGCTTACCCTTGAGGAAGCAATCACTCTCCCCCAGAACACATGCAGCTTTCAAATATGGAACTCAATTCAATCCAGCATGACTTTTCAGCTTTGGATGAAACCCTTGAGGTGCAGATTGTTGACCTTGCAAGCAGGCTGCCCGCTCGGCATGATCAGATTAGTGAAGATGAACTTGACTTCGGCGAAGGGCATGTCTGGCTGCCCTTTGGGAGCAATGGCAGGTTTGGATTCAAAGATGACAGATCGCAGCGGAGGCAGTTCATCCATGCTGGCCTCCCCTGCCTCATCTTCGAGCTCAGCTGTGACACTATGCTGGTCATGAACCCGGATCACATCAGTGCCTGCAAGCAAACACAATGCGGTCATTGCATGAGCACAGAACCACAGGAAAGCAGAGGCATGCACATGAAGCCACAATGGAAGTGGTTTGAAGCTCACCAATGGCTCTTTTCAGGATGTTTGGTCCTCTGAAGGGCATAAGGAAGATGACATCCCGCTCTGCAGTGTTGCTTGCCACATTCCATTCTGAGACGGTTATCCGGTTGTTGTGGTTATACTGTCGATGATACTCTTTGTACATATCAGGGTCCTTGAGCCAAGCGCATAGCTCCTACAAAAATCATGCTCAGTCAGGATCCTTTTTACTCAAACCTGTCACGAAGTGGTGCAAGTACTAGGACGGCAAACCGAGGGTGAACCCAGTGAGACTGCAGCGAATAGAACCGATTTGTACCGTGACATCGACGCCAGGTATTATGGCTTCCCTGTCAATATTCTTGACCATCGGAAGCAGCCAAAAAGACCTACACAAACTGTTTATGCTGAGCTAGTGATGGCCGCAAGGTGATGGCAGTGGAAAGTCTTGTGTATTCTCGGACATACTGTGAGCTTGTTGGATCTTCACACAATGTATTTGGCGAGCAATCTCAGCGACATCGGATGATTGACGAGACAATTTCATGCCCAAAACTATTGCAGGACTCCTAATCGACTGATTCCACTCCTATCCATTCTTTGCACTGGGATAGCTACCCCACTACACAACAACGAATTGTTATCTTCAAACTGCCTCCTTACTGACACCTGGGCTGCAGAAGTTCTCAAGCCGTGCATCTTCTTGGACGGTGCACGTGCCAGAACAGGTCCAAGATGAGTCACCTTCTTGGCGCAGTGTGGAACAATTTGCCACAGATTCCAGGCATCCAACACCCTACGTTGTGCCCTATCTGAAAAGAATCCAGCCAAATGTTGCCTGGACAGTTACAGAAGTGGACTGTGCATTGATAAAGGCGATCTTAACATGCATGCCAGAACATAGCATGGTTTGGAAACCCGCTTTCAGTATTATGTGCCTCATCTCCACTCAGACAATTCATTCGCCCCAATGTCAACATCACGCGCAGCTTCTTGCTCACAACACTCAAATGACATGGTATGCTACGCATGCGTGCATGCCCGCTCATTTCACACCCTCCAACTCGTCCTCAATGTCATTCAGGATGGAGCGCAGCTGGTTCAGTGTCTCCTCGCTAGCATTCCACATGCCTCGCCCAGATGCCTCCATCATGCGCCTCACAACATTTGCAAACGCCTGCGCAGCGCATTGCAAAGTGATGTAATTGAAATGCTGATACTGCAAAACCCCAGCCCGTCCTTCCTCAGACTCCTGCTAAAGATCACTTCACCTCAGGGATGCATGCTTGTCATTCTTGAAATCTGAACATGCAACAAAGACCCCTCTCCTTTCAGTTTTGCCCGCAATGCCTTGTATGTCTTGCAGCCACTCTTGACTTGTCAATGAAGAAGCTGCATGCATGCAAAGGAAGACATGCACCCCGTACATTACATGCAAATCTCTGCACACTGGGGTTACAAATGCCACACCTGGGGGTTGTTCTTGCGCAACTTCTCGGCCATAACGGGGTCCAGGGCATAAGTTTCAGCAGCCTGGTCCCACGTCCAGTCCTCTGTGAAGTTGGCAGTGGCCCCCCAGCCCACCATGGCTGTCATGCGCTGCGATATCTCAAAGGCTCCCCCCGACCCCTGATTCGCCATTGCCTGAACCCCGCAACAGAAGGAGTTGTGTCAGAAAGCTGCTGCCTATATGCAGCTGACACAGCCCACGCCTGCGATTGGCTTGCCCGCAAATGGCGCATACAATGTATACTTGAGGGAACTGTTTGCAGTGCTGATGCTGCTACGACTTCTGTGACCAATGGGGTGTGAAGAGATCTACTGACGCTCCATTGACCACCTGGGGCGTCACAGAATCAGCTCTCTGCACGCCAATGCTGATGGACTCTTCACCAGAGCATACCGCACACCACCCTGAATGTCACTGCCCCAGCCCTTCACAACAACAAGTCAGTGTCTTCATGTCTTTACGGAGCACGAACTCGCACCTCGGCCCACTTGGGGTTGAGCAGTTTGCTGCGGTACTCCAGTCGCAGGACCTCCTCCAGCTCGCGCGGCTTGGTGCTCTTGGAGAAGGTTTCCACGATGGAGCAGCCCACCTTCTGGCCGCCCCTCGCTGACTCAGCAGCCCGCTTCAGCGCCCCTGTGTTGGCATAGTACTCCTGCGCAGTGGAAATCAGCATATTAAGTGCACCCCACAGCATCCCTGCCTATTGCCAACTAGCATTCTGACTGCTTCATCTGTGATCTGTCATCATCTGTGCGCTTGCCAAGCTTGATGTCCACTGAGAGGGGATTTTTGACGCACTGTGATGACATCTACTACAATGACAGTGTTGGAGGGGTGCCAAAGCCCACAGGCAATGATGCAGGCCACAGGAATGCCTGTTTGATGACAATGCGACGAGCAATGAACAGTGCAGAGTTTGAGCTGGGAGACTGGGCATGCCTGGATATCGGTGAGGCCATACTCCACGGAGTCAATCTCCTGCACCACCCTGTCCGTGGTCTTGAGTAGTGACTGCAGCACCTCCGGCCGCGCAGTGCCCCTCTCATTCCCCCTGCCGCAGCATATGAAACACTTCGTGCCCAAGCACCCAGCATGTATCCCCATGACGAACTCGGCTGTCAGAGCACTGGTATTGAGAAGTGCATTTGTGATATGCACAGCTGAACATAACCGGCAGTGAAAGGGGCAGCCATCGCAAACTTGCAACCGTTCTCATTACATGGTCTTTTGTCAGCTAGTACAATAGCTGCTTCTTCAGCACTGAACTTGTCAGATGGCTGCCAGTGAGGACAATATTCGGAAACAAAGCAATTACTGATATGGTTGCATTGCGCACCTGCCGTATGAGAAGGCATTGCGGGAGGCCCAGGTGTCTCCCAGCTCCTGGCCTGACTCCCAGTTGCCAGCGCCCACCCGCTCATTCACCATGCTGCCGTAGTCACCCGCGGGGTTGCTGAAGAGGCGCGCCGCTGGATTAGTCAGCCCCGTGTCCCCCATGCTCAGGACGTGCTTCCTGCACCCCGCATCGCCAGTATATATAATCACTGACGTAGAGACGTAGAGGCTCTCTGTAGACAATCAGAAGCAGGGATGGGTGATCTGTCAAAGCCAAAATGTGTCTTGCTGCGCATCCTTAGCAGGCTTTGTTCAGAAAAACAGCACCTGGGACCAGAGATTAAAGCAATCCAGAGACAAAGACAAGATCGATTATGAGCTCCATTCAGGTACACAATTCGCCAACTTTGCACTAATTCACCGCGCTAGGACGTTACAGGGAAGTTTATCAGAAAAACAAGAGCGTACTAAGAAAAGCAGAAATGAAATTAAATTTGATTGCGCACCGGATAAAATTCTGCTCAGGCGGTTCATCGGCGGCGGCCGCGCGCTGGAAAAGGTCATCCAGCAGCTCAACCACATTCTGGAAGGAGTCTCGGAAGATGCCGCTCATGTTGCACAGCACATCCACGCGCGGCCGCCCGCCCATCTCCGCCAGAGGCACCAGCTCAAACCTGCGCCAGGTCGGGTTAGATTTGAATTATGATATTGCGCCGTCCATTAAGCTCTGGTAGGTGCAGGTGCGCTAGGACTGTTGCCCCCCTTCAAAGGCTCTGTGTGAGCCCTCTAAAGGGCTGCAATGCCTGATTTGAGCTTGAAGGAAACATAAAGAAAGTAGAGCTAGCAGGAGTCAGATCCAAAGTACAACAATAGTTCCTCCTGTCTCCTTGAAGCTACACAAACCCTCAGCTCACTTTTGTCCGCGTCAACACGCAGCAGTGCAAGGATGCTGAGCTGCAAAAGTGTAAATGAAGCTCCGAGGAGGCGCACCTCGCAATGCGGCCAGTCCCCTCGCGCACCGGCCGAGCGCCCACCATATGCAGCGCCACAGCCACGCTCTCGCCCTTTGTCTTGATCGCATCCAGGCCCCACAGGTTCACCTGCTCTCCAGGCAGCCACTCAAAAAGGCTTGCACAACATACGAACTCATGAAAAATGAGCTAAGTGGACAAAATGTTATAGCAGCCAGCCCCAATCATTTATCCGCACACCAGGCAGCCACTCAAACAAGCTTGCACTCATGGGAGTTCATCATGCTTCCGCTGAGCTTAATACACTATCTGAACAGCAGCCAAAAGGTATCGTTCAAAGCTCCAAGAGCACAAATTTGAGAGCAGGGAGAGGCTTCTGCTAGCTCTGAGACGGATTCTGTTAGTGGAAGAGCCAAGAGAGGTGGTTTGGGAGAGACTGATCCGCACCGCCACAGTTTCAGGCCAGGTGCCATTGTTGGCCTCACGATGCGCCTCCAGGATGTCCCTGGCGACTGCACTGCCGCGCTCCAGCGCCGCTTGAGAAGGCATGCGATAGGGGTCCAGCGCATGGATGTTCCGCCCTGCACAAACATACATGCATGCATGCATGTGAGCCCCGGACATGCATGCGCTTGAGCTTGGGTCAGCTGGAAACTCTTCACTGTCCTCTCCTCAAACACTGACACAGCATTTCATGGTAGATGAGAAGTGTTACTGCAGAGAAGCTTGGTCCATGCTGGGTTTTGAATTCGTCATTGCAACGAAACAAGCTCTGTCATCAAGCAGCAGATGGTGCATTGCAACACGAAGGGCGGTGGAGTAATCCCAGGCATGCGCGGCACTTTCCAGGTGAGCTTACGCCAGTCTGTAAGGGTGAACCTCACCTTGAAAAATATCAGGCATGGCTGGGTTTACTTCACTAAAATGATGAAATCGCATTACGTAGTCATATTCGACATACTGCAGATTTCACTACCATGAAGGAACATCAAAATTATAAAGGGGACGGGGAACCCACCGGTGGGAAGGACGCCTGCGCCGTCGCGCAGAAGGTCTCCGCCGGCCTCCGGCAGGATATATTCCCCATTCAGCGCACGCAGGACGCCGGTCATCTCCTCGATGTTGCGCGCCAGCAGACCCGCGATGCGCACACCCTCCTCCAGCCGCTCCCTCAGCTCCGACCCGCTCGTGCTCGCCTCCCCCGGCCCGTGCGCCGACGCCTGAAAAGCATCAGGAGCCCTTGAGAAATGACACCCTTTTTAGGTCTGCTGCCCTAACATGGAGGCTACCCATCTGCTCGTGCTAGCCTCTGCGAGTGCATGTGCAGATGCTTGTGTGACTGCAGCAGAGTGCCCCTCTCAAGCTCTCCTGCCCCAAAGTGGAGGCGAGCGCCCGGGGACAGCAGCTGTCAGACTGTGGCATTTTATCATGTGTCGGTTTGCAAGGGCTATCCCAAGAGTGCCAGTCTGGGTCCTGGAGAATTGTCAAGCCAGTACAGCTCCATGTTCATCAAGGCCAGCACCAACTAAAAAAGCGCCTGATTCCTCTGGGAGAGTGAGGAGCTTCAGAGCTTGACAAAGGGGGTCCACATGACGGGAGAATGACGTAAGGTCAAAACCATTCATCACCGCGGTACTGTGGGTTACACCAGGAAGCTTGACAAATGGGCTTCACATGAAGGTTAAATGATGAGAAGCCAAGTTAGTGAATACGATGCGTACCTGGTCAAAGGTGCGCTCGAGTTGCTGGCGGACGGCCTCGATGCCCCTGTCGCCGGCGTCGACCACGGCGGCCACAGCGGCCTCCGGGAGGCCCTCGCCAAAGTAGGCGGATAGGTACTGACGCATCTGGTCGGGGCCCGGCGGCTGGCCCAGCACATGCAGCCCCTCCGAGAACAGCCTCCCCTCCACCACCTGATCCACCCAGTCAGATCCACCCCGCTTAGTAATTTGCTTAGTGATTCACAGAGCGACCTTTCACAGAGGGAGGCCGCCCCTCGACCACCTGATAAGTCCAGTCAGATATTGTTGTTATCATCAAATTATCACGCTTTTCCTGCCAGAGGCAAGTGGTGCGTATGCAGACATGCTGCATGTTAAGGCTGCCAAAATCCTACCCCTTGTTGGACTCGCCAGATCCGAGCTTGATCCAATCGACCGTGGACACAGTGAACACTTTCTGTACCGCGCTTTGCCAGTCAGATATACCCAGCTTGAGAACTCACATTGCAGCTCTTCAGAGGGAAGCCGGCCCTCACACCCCTACTTCACCCATCCAAGCACACCTCATTTGGATCACAGAGACCCCAGACCCGTCCTCAACGAGCATCAAATGGCTGCTGAGACACACTGACATCTCTACAGAGCCTAGCCACAGCCTGATTGGACACACTCAGCAGGCTTGACGGACACTGCTTGGAGTTCCTGCAATCCACTCCGTGCCCTGAAGAGCCTAAAAAGAGCATGGGGAGGGGAGAAGCACACACCTGGAGGTATTGGTTGATGCGGCCAGCATACTCGGCAAAGGCTTCTGTGTCTATGCCGTCCACTGACTCGGCAGTGAGATACTCTGCTTTGCCGTCGGCTGTGCTGCTTGCTGCTATGAAAGGGCAGTCCTCTTGCAGGCCGCTGGACATCAGGTTTTCCACTATTGGCACCTGCAGACACGAGGCTCACATGAATGCACCATGCATGCTTTGGGTGTGCCGTGCTTGTTGCAATTTTTTATGGGGTTTATCTGTGCAAAGTAGCTTGTGCAGAGATGCTTACCTTGAGGGCAGAGTTCTTGGCAGGGTCCTCTCGGTACTCCGCCACCAGCGCCTTGAGCTCTGCCAGCTGCTTGTACAGCCCTGCCCTGTTGCATGCATGCAAACACATTATAACAAGTCATTTTTGCAACCTGTTGGGATGTTGCGGCCACTTCAGGATTCCTCAGCAGGAAAGCTTCAAAACCCAAGTCCAACCGTACAGGTGTCAGGACACTTCTTTGCTCCAGATAGAAAGGATTTCAAGGGCCTTGAGAATGATCACACCTGCCATATGGCGGGACATTGTGGGATACAATGGTGCCATAGCCGCGCCGTTTTGCAATGATGGACTCTGAGGGGTTGTTTGCGGCATACACATACACGTTGGGCAGATTTCCCAGCAGCACATCGCTCCAAGAGAATCCCGAGTTGCCTGCAACCCCCACACCACATTCCTTACAGCCCCCATGGGAAAGCCTTGCGGCTTCAAGCACCTGGCAGCATCTCACGCATGCTGAACAACAGTGATGCGTATTCCACGATAGCTGAGCGCAAGTCACCTACCGCCACCAGCATACACGCTTTCCGTCCAACAACTCTGCACATTACTAGACCTTCTCCGGATTCATTTGCAGCAGCAATAACCATTTGTGCTGCAGTACATCTTCCCCTTGAAGCTTGCTGACAACAACTTTGCAGTCTGTTGAGGATGCAGGCGCTGCACCCAGGGGAGCGCCAAGGAGCCACTCCTAATATGCACAAACATTCCAAGAACATTGCATTGAGCCTTGCAAGTTCGTTTCAGGAGGGTGGCAGGCGCCGCACCGAGGGGAGCACCGGGCAGCCACTCGACGGTGCCATGCATGCCGAAGTGCAGCACGGCGTCGGCCGCGTAGTCATGCTGCAGCCACTTGTAGAAGGCCGCGTACTGCGGGTGCGGCGTGAGGTCGCGCTCAAAGAGCAAGCGCATGGGATCGCCCTCCACTCCAAGCGCCGGCTGCACCCCAATCCACACCTTGCCCAGCTGCACGCCGCCCACCACGAACTCCCCTGTATTATACAGAACAGGGGAGTCACCACAGGCGCAAATGTTACAGGCATGTGCAAATATTACAGGCATGCAACACAGAAGCACGGAAGAATTTCAACAGGTGCATGAAAGACAGCCCGGCGCAACAGAAGGCCAGGAAAACTACAACAGGTCCATAACAGATGGCCACGGATGCCGGAATCTTCTGCAGTCACATGAAGCTGCATTCCTCTGTCGTTCGTCTAAAGAAACGCACTCACCCACGTTGCCACATCAGGCAAGGGTACAAACAGACATGGTACACAAGTAGAAAGATCTTATTCGAGTGATGTCGCAACATGAGGCAGTCCTTTCTGTTTGCCAAGAGCAGGCAGCTGCAACGCAACAAAGAGAGCATCAACGAAGATCCCACCTTTGGCGGAGGTCCCGAGGCCGCGGTATCTGTCGAGGTCGCCCCACTGGCGCTCCATGTTGGCCACCAGCAGGTCATGCTGGGGCAGGAAGCTGATGGGGCCCCATTCGGTTGGCCCCCAGGAGGCAGGGTACGTCAGCAGCTCCCTCAGCCGCTTTGGGCTCACATCCGCCGCCGCTGCCCGGCCCCCAAACTCCTCCGCCGCTCCAGCTCCCCTGCGATCCAGACTTTCCGTTTTTCAGGTTTTTGCATTTTGCCAATTCCATATCATCAGGTGTGCGGAGCCAAACTACAACAGCAAGCTGTCTACACTTGCGCTGGGTGCCTGGGCAGTCCTCCTCTCATGCCAGGGTGACATTCCAGACGCACCTCACCGCTGCCTTTTCGTCATCGAGCCATGCTGCCGAGCCCAAGCATGGCAGCACGCTGAGAAGGAGGCGGTAAGGTGTGACAGAGCGCTGTTAAAGTAAAATTGTAGCTTTACGCCCCCCTCCCTTTTGGCGACAGTAGAGAAAGAGCCATAGCCATAGGGTGGCTGAAATTGGCACATTACTGGGCAAATTTGCTAAGGAGGAAATTATCAAAGAAATTGATGTGCGCACCCTTCCTCGATGCCGGCAGCGCCTTTGGAGATGGAGCGCTGGTCCTCTTGCAGGCGCAGAGCGTCGACAATCGCCTCCCCGTCTATTTTAGCGCCACCCCCAATCGCCTCCCCCAGATCATACCCCTGCTCCTGCAGCTGATCCAGCATGCGCTCCAGGGACTTGGGCACGTTCAGCAGCGCCGCGGTTCCGGTGGCGCCCACTCCCGGCGGGAAGCCATACAGAAGCAGCGCCACCTTGCGCTCCTGCCCAAAAACACCACCGGCCAATCAAGACCACGTCCCTGACAGATCCCACATCCCTGACATATGCCAAATCCCTGACAAATAGGTACATTCCAGGGTCTTGGGTCGAGCAGCACTGCCAGACAAGAAAGCAAAGCCTGTACTCAGCCTCTCATTGTTGGCGTGCAAAGTGCTTGAAGCCTTCGCGAATGACAAAACATGACTAGGAGGTGTCAGAGAGACTGTCAGGAGTAAGCCTGTATAATGCTGGAACTGAAGCAGCTCTCTTGCTGGCTCGATAGTCCACATCGGGGCGCCTCCCGCTAAGCAATCTTCATGGGAAATCACTCTTCCTGTCGTGGGGGAGAGGTGCCAGACGCTGAGTCACCTGAGGGGGTGTGCGGCGCAGGTGCACCCACTTGCGCAGGCGCGCGGACAGGCGCTTGACGCGCTCGGGCACCAGGAATATGTTGTCGCCCACCAGGCCACCCAGAGGCACTGTGTCCACAGCGCCGTCCAGCTCCGGCAGGGAGTACAGCACCACGCTCTGCAGCCCAGCCACGCCGTCCCTTGTCCACGACGCCAGGTCCTGCAGTATATTCAAGCCCTTTGACCTGCAGTCCTATCCACCGCATCGGCCTGAACTGCATGTGAGACCTTTTGTGCTGGGTTTTTCTTAGAACGGGACCTAATAGGAGCCAGTACGATGCTAGCAATGCTGAGCTGCACCCCGGGAATGTCACATTGCATGGCCAGCACTAAAAGGAAGAGAAGACTTTCCTTCAATGCAGTGCACGAGACAATGCTGATCTGTTGTGGGGCAGCACAGCAAATCTCCTACCTGTATCAGGAGGGGTGCAGCCACCACATATGGGACATTCTTGGCGGTGAGTATGGACTTTGCAACATCTGCCTGCCGCCCACCCTCCATGGTGCCTGCATTAGTAATGGCCAAACGCCTCACCAATAGAGCCAAGGCAGGACTCATGCAAATCAGGGCCATAGCAACAGGCACGCATGACTGCCTTCTGCAGAGGAGCTAACCTGCAGGTCCGCCCACGAGAGGGAAGCCAATTGTGCTGACGATGGCGTCCACTCTCACAGCATCCTTCTTAAGGCTGCTGGCTGGACCTGGCTTCCCCTGCGCCTTCAGCTGCTGCTCATGGTCTGTCGTGAGGAGGTCGCGCACCTGCACATGCCCCGGAAAAGGACTTCAGAAGGTGTGGCATTCTTGCGAGAGAAGAGTGACCTGGGGAAACACTTCCCGATAGAGCCCTTCAAACGAGTGTGCATGTTCAGTGAGGAGTGTAGTGCACTTCATGCATGGCCGCATGGCGGCCACAACAAGCAGCTAGGTGCAACATGCTCATCATCATGCCATTGTTGTCGAGTCTCTGGTTGAAGTGTCGTCTTCTGGCAGAGAGCAAAAGGTCCATGTTGAAACCTTGAGGAATGCTTCACCTCAGTGAGACAGTGCCCTTGACACCGTTCCTGAACAGGACGTCCTCAAAGTCACCAATATGTCCTTTCTCTTTGTCCAGAACACAATGCGTTTCCAACACAAGACTAGGCAGTGACGGCAGGATTTTGTCTGAAAGGCGCTTGAGAAAGCCAGAACTGTCATCCTGCATAGTCTCCTTCATGCCGATCCATCTGGCCAACTCCAGAAACTCACCAGCACAAGGAGACACAGATTTCCTACAAAGGTGGGGTGAAGAATGACAGCCTGCCCCCAGGCAGGGCAGTAGGCCTGGCATGCATGCGTGAGTGGGCAAAGGCCTCACCACGGTGTGCGCCTCGATACCATTGATGAAGATGGGCACCGGCCGAACGCCGTCCGCCTCAAAGCAGCGCACCAGCTGCGCGATGTACCCCTGCCCAGTGATCACATGCTTCCTGTACAGCAGCACTGCCACCGTGGGCGCCTCGGCCCTGTCCCTCAGCGCGCCGTGCTTGGCATACCAGGCCAGGTACTCGGCTGGATTGCTGAAGTAGCCGTCATAGTCCGGGTGCAGGCAGCCTGCACACAGCCAGACATCGCCATCTGACGCCAGTGAGAATGTACTACGGTTTTTAGCCCACAGACTACCTGAGAAGCCTGCGCTGTGGAGGAAGACACTCATACGGTACCAATGACAAGACCCAAATTTAAGTGCACTCAAATGGACGAAATGGGGTAATCTGCAGGCGACAAGAGGGTCCGTAAGCAATATGATTCCCACTGGACATCAGGAGCCAGTTGAGAAGGGCCACAGTATTTTGGGTGCAGCTGTGATATAGCAATTCCAAAGCAAGGGTGTGTAGGAGGGAGGGAAAGTATGAGAACCCGTAGGCGGTGTTTCCTGGACAGGCGCAGGGGCAATGCCGGTGCGGCCCAGGTATTGGTCCACGAGATACAGCAGCATGGTGGCCACGTTGTCCTGGCCGCCCTGGTTCCAGTAGCTGTAGATGGTCAGCCAGTTGCGCAGGTCCCGCACCTTCTGCCCTGCAAGGCATTGCACATCCTCAGAAAACCTATCAGTTCACCTCAGCGAATGGCCCAGCACTCCTGTGCTCACAGCTGGGCGTTACAGTGGCGCAAGCTTCTATCCAGAAGAACTCCAGGATATTCTTAGGATTTTACGTCACATTGCAAATTCCCCGTGTTAAGCATTGCGCCATATGAATCGCATTGAATAGCTGACCTGGGAGGAATTTGAGCAGCTTGGGCCCGATCTTCAAGAACGACAGGTAGCCGACCATGCGATCTTCCTCGCGTCCGCTGCCAAACAGGCTCAGCACCTTCTTCACTGCTGGCGGCGGCCCCTTTGACTTCCCTGACGGATCCATCTGTGCGCCAAACGAAAACTCAATCGAACATGTCAGGTATTTGAAACACCTACAAGACAATGTACATTCCCTCCGTCCCTCACAATCTCTTGCATCCGATAAATGCATGCATCATGCTTCTAGCAGTGTACCTTCAGACAGGCTAGTACAAGCAACACCAGGAATGCTTCTGCAGCAAGGCGACTGTTCAGGAGTTGGAATGAGACCATCATGAAGTTAGTCACCTTGAAGCCACCCAGCTGTGTGGTGCCCATGAGCTCCAGCGCAGACTCAAAGACCAGCCGGATGGGAATCTGCTGGACGCGCTCTCGCAGCCACTCCACCTGGTCATAGTCAAATAGCAGGCTGCCGAAGAAGACATCTGCTCCCCTGAGGGCCTCCTCTATCTCCGGCTGCTTTGTCTGTATGTCCCTGTCGCTGAAGACCTTCACGCGCACCCCCGGGCACTCGCTAGCTACCCTCCTTGCGGCCTGTGACACACCCAAGCGAAAGCATCTTCTAGTTTCCTAGGTGGTCCAACAGTGAGCAGGACATGTGGAAGGACAGGTGACACAAGAGAGGTGCATTGGCATATCATCAGGCATAGACAAGGGAACTGAGCCTTGCCTTCTTGTACAGGTCCACATTAAAGGACTCGAAGCCAGATATCAGAACAATGCGGCACTCCCTGTTCAGTCCTTGCAGTCCGCTGCGCACTGCTTCGCCATCATCTTCATCTGCATAGCAGAAAAGAGTTGCACTATCAGTCCACTTTCCTGCATACTGCTGTGGCAATATAATGCTCTGCAACATGCAGCACACAGTAGACTTGGAGACACACAAACAAGGTGCCCCATACAGAGGAGAGGCTCACCAATAGCACCCTCCTTCTGCAGGCGCAGGGCGGTATCTGCAGCAAAAATGGACGCCTGAAGATCCTCTGCTTCTCGCAGGGCCCTGGTGCGCTGGTTCTTCAGTGCATGCACGGCCTCCTGGAAGTCCTGCCATCCCCTTGGATCCGCTTTCTGCTTGGCTGCAAGGAGAGCTGATGCTGTCTGGGCATACCATTCCACGAGCTTCAGCATTGGCCCAGAAGACAAAAGCTTGGTACAGGGGGAAATAGACATAAACGGTGACATTTTCCCTGCACAGCACAATCGGTGCTGCTCAGCCAGTGAGCTCTGGTGATGGTGTATAGGAGCTCGCCTTCGGATGCGACCTTCCCAACCCTCCAAAACTGGCTTCTGAGACAGTAGACAAATGCACCCCATCCAAACTCTCTGCATCCTCCGGGGAAGTGTCAAATTGGACCCCAGAGAAGCACTTGCTGTACGCAGCATCGATGTTGGCCTGCAAGTCTGCCAGCTGAACAGCACACAGAATCTCACGGTCAGATAATGATGGCAGTGGCTCAATATGATTACCATAAACACCACTTCAAGCAGAATACAATCGGACCTTCTCCTTGCATTGATTGTATTCAGCCTGGAGAGCCGCTTTCTGGGCAGTGGGCTCTTCAAAGCCTGCTGCAGCAGACTGCAGGGACTCTACAAACCTCTCTGCTTCTGATTGCAGCTGTATTTCTTCACTGCTTGCCACTGAGCAACTCAACGGCCGTCGACGGCCTGCATACATTCCCCAGTCATGACGCAGCCTTGGACTTTTGCTTCTGCTGCATTGACTCTTGGCCAGTATTTGCCCCAACATTACTGTATGCATTAAAAGACAGCAATTTCCAACAGATAGAAATCAATTTTATTTGTAAGTATAAAAAATACTTAAGAACCACGCCAAATAAGCAGCGGCTATTCCCAGATCACCTTTGCTTCTGTGAATTTTTGGAGCACAATGATAAACATCGATGACAGGGCACCGTCCATGACAGAACTTTTGGTCCACTTGCGATGAATCTAGTAATCTACCGAAAGTGTTTGAGGCTGAAATCTCCCTGATACTATTCCTCAGTAACATCGACATGCCGAACACTGATACCACAATTTGTAGAGGTATTCAAAGGAGATTCACAGTGCTGTAGACACTTTTACATGTATATATTGATCAAACAATGGTGCATAGATTCCAATACAATGTATGAAAGATCTGAAAGCACAGATGTGCATGCACATGTCGTGGGGCCGTGGGGCCGTGGGGCCAATATTGGGCCATTAATGGATGAGAGTCGACTGGACTGCCCCACAGCTGCTGGACAGATCCTGCAACTCTCCCCCCCAGATCAACACAAATCAACTAGAATTTCTGAGCTTTCACGAATTCCTTTGCAATTGTTTTATTGGTGTAATTTTGTTCCCCACAATTCTTATTGCTTGCCAGTGGCTTTTTTTGTAGCCTCGAAAATCTTGTTTTTTTAGCTTCGAATAGATTGTGGTGGCAATTTACTGAGAGATAGATCTGGAAAGTATTTGAATTGACAGCAATGACGCGAGGCACAAGCAGCTTGAGAACTCCAGGCAGGCATGTCGCTGTCATCACAACAGCCTCCCTCCCTTGGAGAACTGGTACCGCAGTCAACCCGCTCCTAAGGGCAGCCTATTTGGCACACATCCTGAAAGACAGCAAGGTGCGGCCATTGCCCAAGTCCTATTCCTTTCGTGTTTAATTCAAATTGTCCTCCATCCTGCTCCTGCTGGTAAAGTAAAATCTGCATCTGATGCTCATTTGATCATCTCTTAGATGCATGCTGGATGGCTAGTGAGAAGCCGTTGGATATCTGCAGGTGTCATTGCTTGTGCCTTGGCTGGCAAAATCAGAGCAGGGCATAGTGTATCCCAACGGCATTACCTTTGAGAACCCAGAGGAACAGGCAGACTGGGTGCGAGCCTGGGTGGAGGAGCGCACCAGCTTTCCTTGCAAATTTGATATCAAATTCTATCCAGGCACGCTCCCCTGCCCCGTCCTGAGGTGTTTCTATGCAGTGGTATGACATCAATCGTGACACTGAACTTTCTGCAGCTGAGTGCCTGATTTTTTTGCAGGTCGATATGACGCCTCATTTCTGAGTATTTTCCCAGTGGGGGACCCGACCATCTACATCCCAGATGAAGAGGTGATGATGCTTGAGGCCTAATGCTATTCCATCTAGTTCAAAATGACCTATGTCTGCTCAGCAAGTTTGGGTGCTGGAGGGTGCTCACGGTGCATGTGCGCAGGCTGATGTGGCAATTTTGGAGGAGCCAGAGCATCTCACCTGGTTTCACCACGGTCGCCGCTACACGGAGAAGTTCAATCATGTTGTTGGAATCATGCACACGAACTATATTGGTACGCTTAGACCTTGCACAGCTATCAAGTTGAGGATGTTTCTACATGATCATATTGCTTCTTCTTGATTGCTCATCCGGGATGCTGAAATTGTGAAGAGGGACCCTGCATGTATTTTGTTGTGCAGATTACATCAGGCGAGGGGCGGGCTCTGCTGGGGGCCCCTTAGCTGCGCGCATTGTGAAGATGGCAAATTGGAGAATGTGTGACATTCACACGCACAAAGTGGGTGATCTGAGGGATCACTCAAATCAGAACATGGCTGTGTATGGGGTGCAGATTTGCGCTGGCATCTCTCCCTTGGCTCTGATGGGTCTTTCTATGCTGTCCAGGTGATCAAATTGTCAGATGCTGTTCAGAACTTGCCCCGTCAGAGCACCCACTTTGTGCACGGAGTCTCCCCAGCATTCCTGGCTGTGGGTGACAAGATGGCTGCTGCTCTGAAGGTACGCTGCTATGACCCTTGATTGCTTTGTCATACCAGAGGCATGGCACTGCCAGAAGTCTGCAAGCGCAATGTTGACTGGACAGTGCAGCTCAACTGGTGTCCTGCATCTTGGGAGTGCAGGAGGAGACAACAGACCATGACACATCACATATGAATGGGGTGCGAGAAGCTGGTGCCGGAGAGCCAAAGGCAGAAGAGGAGTCAGCTGCCGCGAGAGAGGAGGAGCCAGCAGGGAATGGAGAGAAATTAAAAGACTCTGCAGACAGCAGCGCACCTCAGCAGAATGGCATGCACGCAGAGTCCCCCGCTTGGGAGGCAGGCAAAGCACCGAAGGAGTCAGAAGCGGATGATAACGAACAGGGCAGCGCGTATCGCTTCAGCAAGGGAGCCTACTTCATTGGCAAGGCGGTGTGGGGCAAGGTTTGACTTCCTGCACCATCATGCGCCTTCCCTGCAGTCTTCCTTTGCATCAAGGCCCTCCCAAAACAGGGCCCTATCTTGACAAATGGCAAAATATGCTATTGGCGAGTTGATGCTACACTCGTCACTTCCATCTAGAGGTTCTATGGTAAATGCCTGACATCCTGTGCCATATTGCAGGGCTACACGGAGCTGCTGGACCTGTTGCTAGCGCACAGAAAGGCGCATGGCAGCAACCTGCCAGTGGATGCGTATGGGTGTGGCGAAGACTCGGATGACATCAAGGAGCGGGCAGAGCGATACGAGCTGAATGTCTCCTTCCTCGGCGCGCGAGACCACCTGGACGACTCAATACACCCCTACAGGTGCCTCTCCTGCTCCTGCAGTTGTTTATTTGCACATTTGTGCTTATCTCTGTCTAGTATGCCTTCATCTTGTGTGATGCTTGAGTGTTAGATGAGGTTGACTGGCAGCTGCAGTCAGGAAGATGCTGGTGTGGTTCCATGTTTTGCAGAACGCAGACACAACCTATTTATTGTGCCTGTGTTGGACACGTGAAGCCATTCTGTTTGAAGTTCTTGCAGTCCGTACTTCCATCATTCACTGGCAGCATGGCGGTTTCAAGCATCCTTTGCCACTGCCATGCAATTGTGGGCATTGCATGGCAGGGTGTTTATCAACCCCTCCACCAGTGATGTGGTAGCGACGACGTCCGCCGAGGCGCTGGCCATGGGGAAATGGCTTGTGTGCCCGGAGCACCCATCCAATAATTTCTTCGCGACCTTTGAGAACACGCTCATCTATCACTCGCCCGCGGAATTTTCTGAGCAGCTCAAGTTTGCTGAGGTTCGTTTGGCTTCCTTGCTTGCCTTTGACCAATTGTTCGTTCAATCTGCTGCCCTCATAGGCCCCGTCCAAAATGTTTGGTCTGACTGACAGCTGTGCCGGTGCTGCTCAGAATAACAGCCCCAAGCCTCTGAAGCCTGAAGACCGCAAGCGGCTCACATGGTGCGTGCTCATTCTTTCATGTGACCTGTCACTGAGAACTCCATGCTTGCTGACGATATCCAGGTCCTAGCGCTTCCATCTGGTCACTGCAAGCAGTCTCATGGATCGTTATAAATTTCTTGCAGGGAGGATGCGACAGAGCGGCTGCTGGATGTGGCGACCATCGAAGAGGATGAGTGGCCAGGCTGGCTCACGCGCCTCAAGGACTGGCTTGCATGGCGCATCATCTACGCTGGCAACGGTAAATCTCTTGATCCCGCATGCACCTGTGCCCTTTCCCACTGCCTTTTATTGTTTCTCTTCATGAGCAGTAGTGTTGTTAGAAGCTACTCCAGGTGTATAGGGCTAGGTGCATTCCTGCAGCATGCCATTTCATTGGCGTCGAACTGAAAATCATTGCACGCTTGTCTGAGCCCTGAGGGCTAGGTGAGTTGCAGCAATTTCACCCCTCCAGCCTTCCCTGTTTTGCTTTCTCGCTTTCTCCACTTCTTACGTGAATTTTGATCTTGAGCTTATGAGCTTTTCATGCAGGCATTGAGCCAGTGAGATGGTTGGTGGGCGCTGGCCGCCGCACGCGCCGCAATCCCCGCAGCCTGACAGATTTCGACCCCAGGGCAAAGTCCACCTATCGCGACGCCTGGGAGCCGGACCATGCGTCCCTCCATCTCTCGCAAGGCTACCCGGTGCCTCGCATGCTCTAATCGCGCAAATCCCTCTCACAATACGGTACAGGGGACTCTAGATCAATTGCTGATCTGGAGTCCCCTGTACGGTAGTCCACGAGGTCGTGAACTGCTGTCTGTCTAGAGGTCATGTAGAGGAGGCTGCATCGGGTTATAGCCAGCACATTATAATGAGGTAGTAGTCTTGGTCTCAAGTGCAGAACGCCGTTCAGTGATGGGAAGGAAAGAATTGTTCAAGTGTTGTGGAGCAGTAATATTTTGTTCTTATGGCGTTACAAATGGCGCACCTGCCAGATACTGAAGTGGCGCCAATGCTGCTAATTGGCAGTATGTTGGAGCGGCGTTCCTGAATGTGTACTGATGGACTTGGGTTTTCCTTTTGCTCCTTGTTCATCCCCCGTTGGAGCTTCTCCGCTGCGCAGAATGCTGGTTGATCCTAATGAAAGGATCAACCAGCCAACCATGGAGGACTCAGGACATGAGAAATTTGCCAAAGTGTATTTGAGAGTTTGTTGAGGTTGTTGCTACTATAAGGCTGGCTTGTTATCACTATCGCAAGGGTCGGCAGTAGGAACTTCTGCCGTGACTCATCAGAGGAGGTAGTGTTGAAACAGCCGTTATCAGGTAGACCTTGGTCAATTGGGCTCATTGTCTGTCCATTGATACCAAGACCTGGGATGGTAAGAGTTGTTGCAGCTTCCCTGTCTCTAGAAGCACCAGCTGTCGCCCGTGGTTCATAAATCTGAAAGAAAGACTACCTTGTTACCTCAGCCTTGCCCTCTCATCCAAGGTACAAAAACCTTCCACAGCCCACCAGTCTACACAACATCCCTTTGATCATTGCATGCCTGAATGACAAAATCATTTGTTGGAGTGCGATCCAAAGACGTCACCAGCTGAGGGATGCTCCAAACAAGACAGTGTTTCAGGACAGTGCATGAGGAAATTTTCTGTTTGCAAGCAACTATTGTGTTGCGATTAAATTGTCTTCTTTTGAAACCAAAAACTCAAGACTAAATTGTTCTGATCTCCATGAGTTTTAAAGGAACAACACCGACTGACATGGAAGTAGACACTCCTCCCGAGCAAGAAAGCTGTTCACCAACTATACTGGAGATAACCAGCGATGAGATGTTGAAGATTTTCAGCTTAGTTCCCCAGCACGAGCGCTGCAGAACGATACCTCTGCTGTGCAAGGCGTTCGCAAACGCATTGAGGCAAAGTGGTAACTGTCACCTGCACCGCTTCATTTAAATGCATGTTTGAATTTGCTTGCGTTGTTTGGTTCAATATATCAAGTACGTGGCAGTAAGGTCTGGAAGATCTGCTTCTCCTTGGTGCAATGACACTCAGACTATCCCTCTGCGGACTTGCAGGAGATCTGTATCAGCTGCTAGAGATTGATCTGACGGAAATGGACACCATCATCACCAATCCAGGCGATAAGGCTTGCGCGGAGATGTCCTTGTCAGACATGATGTGCTGGCTAAGGGTATGTTTCTAGTGACCAGAAAGCGCATCAGAGGTCATTCAAGCACCAATAATTGTGCCTAGTCGACCGCATGCAGCTGACTGAAGCATGTGTTCCCCACCCAGCCAAGAGCACCGTATGTCAGAGACCTGAGAGTGCACCTCATGGAGGGCTGGGAGTGCTTTGCAAGGGAGACAATGATGTCTGCGCTGACCGCCTGCTGGGCAACTGAGCGCCTGGAACTGTCAGTCACGGGCAGGTACTGCACTCTGCCACAGCAGCCATCCCAGGCTCCAAGTTACCGCATGGCCCAGTGTGTATTCTCTGTCGATGGCACATGATAAAGTGCATGTGAGCTGTTCTGAGCGCAACAGTGTACACTGCAGGCTGAACATGTGGCTGCCGGCCATCTTCAGCCTGACAAACCTGAAGGAGCTGTTCCTGACGGCCAACAACACATGGGTACGGATTCCATCAGCGCTGGGCAACCTGACAGCGCTGGAGGTGCTGCAGATCAAAATGGACATCGACGGCGGGTGAGGGCCTGCAAGCCACGAAATTATCTTGATTTAAGTCCAAGTATACAAGCATTCATGCAAGTAAAGTGATGTGCCACAGTAACGGTCTTGTCGAGTACTCAACCGTCTGACTTGATAGAGCGTATTGCGGCCTCTGTAGCCATGCGTGCTGAAGCTCGGGCTAGATGCTCTCTCATGCTGACTGATAGCCCCTGGAACAATCAACATATAACAAAACAGGCCGAAACTCCTCAGACAGCTGAGCCTCGAGAAGAACACTAACGTCATTGTAAGTGATGGTGTGGGTGCAGGCGCAACATGGCGGAGAAGTTTGTGCCGTTGGAGATGCTGGGCTGCACGGCGCTGCGCCAGCTCAGCTTCCTGGGCTGCCAGGGCCTCGTGGTCTCCCCTGTCATCGGCGAGCTCATGTCGCTGCAGGCATGCACTGCATATGCAGATATAGTACTAAACGTATGAGTAATTATGGTATGATTTGTGCACGCCAGTACTAGATATCTATGGTCATGATTCTCTGCTAGAAGATGGGGCTGCCGGGTCTTTGCCCTGTTCTTCCCAGCCAGGGTGTGGCTGGCTTGAACACCTGAGGCAATGCTGTACTTGCCAAAGGAGTGCCAAAGAGATTCTAGAAAGGGCCAAATTGGAATTCAGTGCTTCGTCTTTCTCATGTCACTGATTCTTATATCGCTGCAGGCGCTCACGGTGCACGGCACCAACATGCGGCCGGGGCGAGACGCGATCCACCCCTGTGCTTTCCAGCGCGGCTCCTTTGCGACCGCCTCGCTGACTTTTCTGCAGCTCACCGCCTGCAGTTTCGACGTCATCCCCTTCCAGGTGCGGGGTCCATATGCACTGGTGCCTGCCAAGCTGTGCTCTCTACACTAGAGCCGCAGCGCAAAGATGTCTGCACTGATTTGCATGCCATGAATCACCACTGGTGAGAAGTGAAAAAGCATCTTGAGGTCACCTGACATTAAGGGATGCCGGTCCTTAGGCACCTGCACAGTTGCTGCAGCGTCGTCATCGTGAGATGATCAAATGCTTGCGGGCTGCAGGTCATGTCTCGACACGCTTAGGGAAACGTGTTGAATGGGCCGTTGTATCACGTAGTGCTCATATGAGCCTTGCGCTGTCTCAGCTTGCCTACTTTGAGTCATCTCTAGCAGACATGTGCTGCGCGCAGATATGCCATCTGCACAGCCTGCAGAGCCTCAACCTCAGCCAGAACAACCTGAGGAAGCTGCCCAAGCTGCTGGCGGCCTACCTGCGCAACCTGTCCTCGCTGGACCTGTCGCGCAACGACTTCCGCCGCATCCCTCCGGTTCTGGCCTCCCTCCACAACCTGCGCCACCTCAGCCTCGCAGAAAACCCCGACCTGGAGGTGTGGCATCCCCTCCCAGCACTCATCCAAGACACAATTGCGACGATGCATCTGTGATTTCTGCCGTTTCGGTGGTCCTGATTTTGGTGGTTTTGATATATATTTCCAGAGAATGTCACGGATGCTGGGATGGCATCCGAAGGCATCCATGAATATGCCAAGCATGATCTCTACCTGATCGCGTTTGGCTTTTCCGACCCAATCACGCGAAAGCCTCGGTCACAGATTTTTTTCCACATCCTTCCATGCACACAGAAGCGGCCAAATGTAATAGCCCTTAAGAGTCAATGGAACAGACTCTTTGTCATGGTCAACCTTATAGTTCCCAAGGGGTGTGCTGTGTGAGCAGCCGTGAGGCTGCATGCCGGCAGAGGAAGGGTACTTTCTCCCGTGAGGCTTCCGTGAGGGTGAAAGTGTATCTAATTGGCAGCGCAAGGGACCATGATTCTCAGTTGCGCCATTCCGAATGACCGTCGTGCGGCAGGTGTGCGGGGCGGCGGAACGGGCGCAGCTGGGGTACATCGGGCGGGAGGCGGTGGCGGATGACGGCGTGGCGCTCACCTACGTCGTCTGCTCGCTGCCGGAGCTGGAGTGCCTGGACGTGCGCAAGCGCGTGCGCAGCAACCCCCAGCGCGATCTAACGCCCCCTCAAGACCCCTGGAAGCCGGCCTGCCGCGCCACGCTGGCCGAGGTCGCGCGCGCCGTCCGCGTCCGCTGCCGGTGGTGCGCCATCCAGCGCTTCCTCTACGACGATGCGCCCCACGGTTTCCCCCCTGGAGCGCCCTCCGGTTCACCCCCTGGGCCGCCCCCCGGTGCGCCCCCTCGGCAACCAGGATATGGCCTCTTGTGATGAGGGTCCACCCCCTCTACACAGGGTCCCGGCCCCTTGCGATCAGGGTTTGACCCCTCGCAATGAGGGTGGGTTTGTCCCCAGGCCGATGAGGGCCCGTGCTGATGACGGTTGACACCCTGGTCTCTGCCAGGGAGATTCAGCCAACCTCTTCCGCGTATGTCAGCAGCCGCAAGCCTTTGCAGTGAATGACTGTACCGCCTGGGCTTGCAGCGGAGACAGAGGGGCCAGTCTCATCTGTGTGCTAGGGGCAGGACTTGTGCAGAACGAATGTGGTGTGTGTCTTGTACCAATAGGCAGCCATTGTTCCGTGTCAAATCTGCATATAATATGTTCCACGCGCCAGCCTTAGGCCTGTGTGTCCGCAGAGACAGTATATGCTTTGCCAAATGCGAAGATTATAGTGTACATTACAGTGTTGTACTGTTGGTGACTGACTTGAGCTAGGTGTCCTCATTGCATGACTATCAGGCATGTCGTGTCATATTTTTGAACTTCATGGTGTCCTGTGCGTTGATCGTATATTTCAGTACTGTGCATTTATCAGAGTTGCTTAGCAAGGAGCTGCATGGCGTTGGAGGTCCCATTTTGTGACGCCCACTGCGAGATCAGGAATGTGCATTGCGAGACCAATGGATGCATCCTTATGGCCACCATAAGGACTTCTGCAAACTTTACACAAGCAAACATCCTTTCAAAGTATTTTGGACAAGGAATCTATGCAGTGGGTTTAGCTGCGGCAATGCCTTCAAAGGGCTTGATGCATTGATTGATATCAGACACTCTAGTCTCTACATGTATAATCTTGAGCGCAAGGCATCCTCAGTGCAGCGCAGTACAAAAGCAGCGTAGTCACAGAGCAATGCACCGCTTCCAAACATGGCTGCTTGTAAATCGCAGAACCAAACAACCAAAGGGCTCCAGAAATCCTACCAAAGACTTGCTCAAAATCTTGACATCTCATGAAAAGTTGAGCACCTCCCTCACAGAATCTCCTAATCGCCTTGGACCACCATAATGACATGCCAGATCTTGTCTAGACAATGTGCATCCCCCCGTTTGAAGGTTTCTCGATTAGGGATCATCTGTTCCAGGAAAGCACTGCTACCCACTCTTGATGGAGTAGAACTCCTGTACATTCCAGCGCTAGTATCACATACAGCTACTGTGAAGCAGCGCTGCTGTCCTGTCTGGCAATCCCTGAGCGCAGGTGAATACCCACTTCTTGACCATCGAGCATGGCGGCCGCGTCTTAGCTGGACAGATCTGTGTCCACGCTGACGCCTGTGCCCTGCCTGTCCAGTTGCTCCTCCTCCATTTCGTCCCCGTTGACAACTGCCTCAATGATGCCCTGCCCAACAACACCCCCCATGAACATGAACATGAGCATGCAAAAGACACGCCCAAGCTGCAATTAACCATGTTGTCACCACATTGAAGTGCATAGTAAAGTCTGCACGTGCAAGGGGCCCAGACAAGCGTTCAGTGTACTTCTGACGCCAAGGAGCCATCAAAATTAAATAAGAAAGAAAGAATTCATTTTAGTGCTCAAAAACACAGAGGGAACCCAAAAAAACGACAGGAAGAGAGGCGGAGCGCCCACCATGATGTGGGCGGAGTGAGGGTGTGAGCGCGCGAGCATGACGGCGACCTGCCAGTCGGAGAGCACGCGGCCCAGGAAGAAGGTGGAGAGGCGGCAGATGTTGTCGCACTCCTCGTCCGCCGTCCGCCGCACCAGTGCAGCCGCCTCATGCGCCCTGCACATGTGACCAAGACATCTCGAGCATATCCTGACATGAAATCCTCGAGTAGAATGGTGAGAGTATGCCCAGGCATGCTTGCAGTGTTCTGCGGCACCAGCAACTGAACAGCTCTCTTGGTGACCCCGGCCTCCTACAACAGCACTTACATCTCCTCCTTGCAGGCACAACAGACGACCAACTGCGGCAGCCGTGGCAAGTTAACTTCGGCAGCCCAGAAACTGAGCGACGCAGACCTGCCACAGGGTGTCGTGCGCTTTCTGTGCTTCTTGATGTGATGCATGTCCCCTTGCACACGGCGGCGACAATAATCGCCAATGTTAGACAAGGTACTGAAAGGCGGGTTGCAGAGGGCATGGAACAGGAGGCACGCACGCACCGGAGGCAGGTGTGGGTGGAGGGGTCGTCGGAGGTGTAGAGGGCGGCCTGCAGGAAGGGCAGCGCCTGGGCCCGGTGCTGCGCGAGCGACTGCTGCCGCGCCACAAACTGACCATGTGCATCCCTCATAGCCAGCTCCTGCTCCTCCGTCACCCTCATCGCCCTCTGCGCGCGCACCACAGCCCCACACCGTCAGATACTTCTTGCGATACTTCATGCCACACTTGTGCTGTTCTGCGTGAGTGCAACCTCACGATCTAACACCATCAGAACCAATGGCAAATTTGCCGCCATTGTCATCCAAATGGCATTCCCTCGTGCACCAGCCCTGCTCACAAGACTCTCAAGAAGGGCTGATTCGACCCATGTCCCTCGATGTGGCGTATGGCTGTTCAAGTCATGCTGTCGATGCGCAAGGTCTCGCCCTGTGTGATCAAGATTTGTGATTGAACTCCAAGGCGACAGCATGCCATCCTGATGACGAGCTTGCCCAAGGGGCTGGTCAGCTGATGACCACTTAGAGAAAGGTACAGCTCAGGAATCGCAACAGCGTCAACAACGGCTTGATCTGTGAATCATGCAGGCGGGGGTGCGGCTCACCAGGGCGGCGCGGCAGATGCGTCTGTCGGTGTCGGGATCGACCGGGGACCAGTCGTCGGCGTGGCGCAGCTGCTGCAGGGCCGCCTCGCGCGCGTCCGTCGCCGCAAAGCAGCACATCACCGCGCGCACCTCCCTCACCTGCCCCATGAGTCGCTCACTCCTCAGCACGTGCAGCATTGTGACAGACAGAGGAACGTATTACACCTGTTTATCATATAGCACATTCACGGCCCCTACTGACACGACCTCTCACTGCCTTGAAGCTGCATAGGCTGAGTCTGCCCACAAAGCTCCAGAGGCATCTTGAGCTTCCCTACGCTGGTGTCAGCATACCAGGATGGCCGGCGATTCCGCACCAGCTGCCACTGTGCTGCGCCACACTGTGGCACAGTGTGGCGCAGCACAGTGGCAGCTGGTGCGACGCTGGCGGCAAGTCTGTTGTACTGGCATTCGGTTTCGAGTCTTGCAGCCACCATGTGAAATCCGCTGGACTCACTCTACCAGCTTGACGTGCCTTGTACCAAGGCACATGGCGTGATGGCAAAGTGTGCAAGGAAGTGGGTGTCGGTGCTCACCAGGGATTGGACGCGCAGTTCTGCCGGGGTGATGAATGCGCCGTGGGGGTCCTCCAGGGCAGGCTCCGTCTGGGGGCACTCCTCCAGCAGCGCCACCAGCTCCTTCACGCACGCCGCGTACAGCGTCAAAAAGCTCTGCGCAACACACCCCACATTCCTTCAGGCCTTGAATTGGACATCCTCCTTCTGCACCCATTGCTAGGTGGACAAGCAGAAGCCAAGAGAAGGGACACGATATTGCTTTTCCCATGCCCTGCGCCGTCGTGTCATGCTGCATGGGCTCATCTTCACTACTTATGAAGGTGTCCAGCACCACGATTGCCGTAACACATGCCTGCTTGCCACCGCTGCCAATCCTTAGGAATGTCTTTCATGAACCTGGGCCATTGCAAGACAAATTTTGGACTGATGCAAAATGGCAGCGCACCTCTCGTGGGAGGTTGATGAGGTCTTTGACGGTGACGATGGTGCCTTCCTGGGAGCGCGTGGCCTGCAGCATGTGCGAGTTCAGCCGCAGCGCCTCGCACCGTGACCGGCCGTCCGGGCCCTGCAGCGCCGCCGCGTCCGCCCCCTCAAAATCCTCCAGCTTTATGTACTCCAGCACCTGTCGCGAGCCAGCGCATGATCAATCGCCCGCCCATGCCAGCAAAAGTATGCCAGAACGAGAAAAGGACTACCTTAAAGCATCCCCGCTTTGCATGTCCTGTGGTGCTGTGCATGTCTTGTGATACTAATGCCGCACCTTTGAGGTCATGTGAAAGCATTGAAACCTTATGGTTCAAGAAATTTCACATGATGACTCACTGACCAGATAGTTTTAAATCTGCTTGCAGATAGACACCAAATCAGGCACTGAGCTATCCATAACAGGACACACAGACAGTATGGTCAAGAAGAACCGATGTATCACAAGGGCAAAGGAGGAGCAGCACCTTATCGAGGATGGCGGCGGCGGCATCCGCGTCCCGGCCGGAGCGGACGCGGCCGGCCTCGGCGGTGATGGAATCGAGGCACTGTGCGCGCTCGGTGGGGGACACGCCCGACGCTCGCGCGCGCTCCAGCTGCCCCACCATGTCCACCAGCCGGCTCTCCCGCACCTGCCCAGACAACACACCCCTCCTTTTCAGTTCAAGCCAAGAGAGACTGCACAGATCAAGACAGAGCGAGAGCGCCAAGGAAGGGACGAACATCTGTTTGATAGTCTTGCTAATATCAAGTGATTGTTTGTCTATGTGCAGCCCTCATGGATTCCTATGGGTGGAGAACACATGCACCCAGTGTCCTAGGATTTCCATGGAGACCTTGGCTGTCTCAGCAAAGATTGGACAAGTAGCAATGCATAGTCATGGTCAGTTCTTGCACACCATGCTCTGCACACACAGAACAGTCTTCATGTAATGAGATCCACAAACAGGACAATTGCGGTAAGGATACAGTATCTGTGTTCCATGACCAGAGCACTACTGGCAGGATGCATATACTTCACACAAAAAATATGAGGGGGAGGCCTGTGTGGCGGACCTGCAGCATGGTCTTCTCGAGCTGCAGGCGGCGCAGTTCTGTGGCGGTGCCCTGGAGGCGCTCGTCGGAGTCGCGCTGCAGGCGCTCCAGGCGGCGCCTGTACTCCTCCACCTCCGCCTGTTTCTCCTCCAACTGGTCCAGCTTCGCCCTGCACCCCACCCGCTCACACGCCTGTCAGGCCTATGTATCATCCCCCACATGTGCATATTGCTCTTGTCATTCTGATGCAGACGCCTTGACAGTATGGACGACCAGGCAGATGCGACCATGTTCAGAGAGTAACATCCCAACAAGGAGGCAACCGCACAGTCCGCACTAGCCTCTCCATTTCCAAACAACAACTTCTCACCAGAGAAGACTACCCCAGCCAGTGAGAGGGCCCCTGCAAGTGGGGAGGTCACAATTCAAGCAGGGGCGAGTGCATGCGCTCACTTCTGCTTCTCGCGGAAGCGCCTCTGGGCCTCGCGGTTCTTGGAGCGCAGGTCATCCTTCTTGCTGGCCTTCCGCTTCTCCCCAGTACCGCGCGCGCCCGCTGCCCGTCGCTGCGGCCGGCTCGACGTGCCGCCGGTGGCCGCCATCTCCGCGCCCAGCGTCATCTCCGTCCCCAAACTCCCTGCACAACACAACTTTTTTTGAGCAAAATCTGTGTGTGCGTGCGTGGCGCAACACAAAGTTGCAAATCCATTCTGCACGCCAAGCATTTTCCCACCACTACCACATCAGCACAGTAGAAAATGTGAGACAGAATGTGATTTCCAAGAATTTCCCAATCCGCCGTGCCACCTGACATGCGGCATGCAAAGCCACGAGCTGCGTGACTGCAGCAGCGCACCTGAGGTCTGAGGGGTCGCGCCGGAGGTAAGCTCGGCTTTGATGAGAGGCTGCGCAGCGGGCGTGACGGCCGCGCCGGAGGCCGCGCGCATGCTGCGCCGCGCGATGCCCTCCGGGAGAAGCCCCGACGATCCTGCGCGCGCGCCCCTTGCCGAACGGCCTAGCAGGGGGTCTAAGGAGTGGGTCCGCGGCCCGGGAGGCGACCGCGGGTGCTGCTGCGGCTCCTGCAATGCGAAGGCCGAGGAGGGGATGGGGCTGGGCATCTGCGTAAACAGCGGGTACTGCGCTGGCGGCAGGACTCGTCCCGAGGGACTGCACATCTCGGCCATGGGCGGCTGCAGCGTCTGCGGGGGGTCTGCCAGCGGCCCCCCAATCTCCACCAGCTGCGCGGGGGACTGCATGGGTACTGGATCAGGCAGGTTCCTGATGGAGAGCTCCCGGTCCAGGCCTGCCAGCGGGCTGGCTTGCTGTGGGCTGCGACTGCTTGGCTGGCCCGCCTCCGCCTGCTCTGAAGCTGCAGGTGCAGGATCGCTGCGGGGAGGACTGGATGGCCCTGGTGGTTTGGCTGCTAGGATGTCCAGGACCGAGAGCGCCATCTGCTTGCTGGCCAGGCTGACTTTCTCCCCCAGGCTCTGCTTGGACTGGATGCTGCTGAGGCCGAAGGATGCCTCGCTCAGGGGCAGCGAGCTGAGCGGCAGGGAGCTGTCTGGCTGCCAGTCCATGGCCGGTGTCAGCCTGTCCTGCCAGGAGGGCACCCCCTGCAAGCCCTGGACTTTCCATGCCTCGCCTGGGACGCTTGCAGGATGCTGCGCTACTGAATTGAACGGCTGTGCAGCTCCAGCAAAGATCGAGGGTGGAATGTTGACTCCGGTCATGAGCGTCTGCTTACGATTGCCCCCTGATTCGATGTGCCTGCTCCAGAGACATAGAGCACAGATGTAAAACAAGAAGGCAAAATGCAGTCACCAGAACTAGTCATGAGTTGTTGGGAAGCGTTTCTGATATCTTGATGCAACCTTATGATGAGGCGAGGTGCTCTAAATTGCCCCTTTCTTGATGCAAACATTCATTTATAAGAAATCCACACGGAGCCTCCAAGCTTGCACATCGCCCTCACCTTGCCGCACCGACGCAGCATTGCCAGGTCAGAGCCTCTTATTTTCGTATCCTTGTTTCCATGAGTCCCACGTTTTCAAAGGAAGCGTCAAAAAGTCGCAAACGCGTCTGCTGGTACCAATCCTGCAGCTGACAAAGACCCGTTCCGGTTTGCGCCCAGCCAACAAGCCTTTGCGAACAACCCTATCGGTGACAAGATGGCGTGCGCAATTCAGTGCCGCCTTGACCAACGCATCGAGGCACAGGAACGTCCTGGAAGCCGGGTTGGCAGGTCGATGTTTGGCTGTTGCCTCACTCAGTATTCCTAAATTGGATTTCTGAAGCTGCATGGAAGCTGCTTCTGTCCCATGCTGGTTTGGGTTTGGACTTGTGGGCATTTTGCAACGGCTTGGCAGGGCTCATCAGCGCTGATCGTGATCATTAGGCTCGCCAGCTGGTTCTCATGTTGTGCCAAGCGGCATGCCAGCTTTAAAGGGAATTCCCTCAGTGAGAAAAACTTGTGAGATATATATTTTGATGATCACTGATCGTGGCACGATCAACCTGCATGCGCGCTCATCGCATTCTACTGCCACCCTGGCATTGCCGGCTCAGCATTGCCAGGCTGGCTTGCTAGCGTACCAGGATTCAGGCGGGCATTATTTGATCAACCATCTCGCCCATATATATTGGTGAACTTACATGGGATACGTACTACATAGTATGTACCGTAGCATGTGAAGTGCCGCACTCTTTACAATGCACTTCAGGATTACTGGTTCCATGAAAAATTTGCAGGGCTTACCCATCTCTGCTCCATATGATACTTTAAAACTACTTGCGGTAACCAAAAAGTATCCAGAGGCTGGAGTCCAGTCGTTCACAGGCAACCTATATACCCATCCTCTTCACTTTCCCTCCCTGTACAGAGCCGCTTCAAGGCGACAGCGTTATTTGCTTTCCAGGCTGTAGCGTCTCCAAAAGGCTTGCTCTGGGGTCAGTGTTTGGAAGCCATTATTTTGACACAGATACGCTGGCTTTATTTTGACAATGAGCCAAAACCGTTGCTGCAAGCAAAGGGACAAACTTTCCCGACCATAACATTAACAGAGGCTCGCAATGCAGACGGATGCTGGTCCGACATCATTGCATAGAGCAAATCCGAACGTTGAAACATGTACAAAGCTGACACAGAGCGCTTGGGTTCGACTGCACTGTCAGCACGTGCCGTCTTGGGGCTTCACTTGTTGGTGGTCCGCGTTTCCAGGACGGTCTTGGGTTTACTATCCGACTTGCCAGCTGGTTTTGTTACTTCCTGGCTGCAGATTGGGCAGACCTGCACCAAACAAGGCAGTGACACCGAATGAGAACCTCTCAGTAAGCACCCTTCCTCTTTCCATCCAACACTTGGCTGACATGCAGCCATCATGAGTAGCAATGGCATGCAAACAACTCAGCACATGTTGATTGTATTCTGCTGCCTGCAACAAAAGAATGAAAGTAGTGTGAGGGAAACATATGCATTCTAGGCAGTGAAGAGAGCAAGCCAATAGCAGCACCTTGTTGATGTGCAGCCACTGGCCAATGCAGTCTGGGTGGTACACATGGGAGCAGGGCAGCAGCCTGACGTCCTCCCCAGCCTCAAATTCCATCCGGCACACCGCACACTGCTCCTCCTCTTCTTTGCCTGGCGCATGTCCCACACATGTGACATCAGCAGCTGGCAATGCCATGCACTTAAGGCACTTCCTTCCTCACTCATCCCAATCACGCACTCTGGCCCCAGCAAAACGATCGGCTTGGCTACAACGATCACCATTGATAAGGTACCCTGGTCTATGCCTCAAGACTCTGTAGCGCCATACAACGTTGATTGCAAAGTTGCCTTGACAGGATCGCCAAGATCTTCACTGAACAGGAGAATGCAATTTCATGAACGCACGCACCGTCAGCCGGGTGCGCGTCTGAGAAGCGGCTGGTGTATTTGGCGTTGGGAAGCGCATCAATGATGTCCTGTGGGACGCCGCGCGAGACCGTGCCCACAGCCTCCCCCAAGGCTTGCAGCTCCTGCACAAGCATGACAGATTGCCCGTTAAGATTCGCAAAGCCAGCAGTAACTCGGTTGTTGCACTGGAAGGTGCTTCCCTAGACAACAGAAGGACCTTGCAGCAGAGCCCAACAGCCAAATCAAACATGGAAACAGTGGCTCCCACCTCGTAGGTCATGTTGTCAGGGTCCACAGAATCATCTGTCATGTAGCCATCCTCCTCGTCCTCATTGTACTCCTCCACCAACCCGCCATCTGCACCAAACAAATCATTATCATCATGAGCCTTGTAAGGCAAGAATTAGATAATTGCATGGTGTCTCACATTTCACTAGGCTGGCAAAGCGTGTAGGCGTTTCTTTTACTGCTCCTCAGGATAGAGACCATTGTATCCTTGCTGAACGTTGTTTTTTTGCAAGGTAGCTCTATCTCTGGCGCTTACTCTGCCATGATGTCTGCATGTCTTTCTCTACAACGAGGCCAGACAGGCAGGAGTGGCCCCACCTGCGCCAGTCAGCTCCAGCAGCCTGCGATAGTGCTCCCGGTCCTCTGCCAGCTGCAGCCGCCGCGCCAGGGCTGCATCATCTTCTTCCCCCTCACCCCCGCTCTCCTCGCCACTGGCATCCTCCGCCGCTTCCCCGTCATCCTCCACCCATCCTTCCCCATCCTCGTCGTCATCCTCGTCATCATCTGAGCTCTGGTCTTCTTGCCACCCATTCTCCCTGCAGTAAAGGGGCATTTAGCATTATGTGCGTGTAAGGGATTCGTTCCTGTAGCATGCAGCCCTCTGCTCACCTAAAAAACCTTAGTCATATTTGTTCAAGAGCTGGCAAGTGCAGAGGAGGTGTCGCTCACCCTCCATAGGCATTCAGCAGCATGAACGCCCTCTCTTGGTCCTGCAGCGCCTTAGCAATGGCACGATCGGCATCCTGCAAACGGTATGTGCAGGAGTGGTTCAGACCCAGGAATGGCTAGGTGCAGCACTTGTAGAGCCATAGAGCAGCCACTGGCTTCTGGCAAGGAAACCGCACACTGGGTGAGTCACGTATAGGTAGCTTTGCTTCAAGTGGGCAAAAAGGCATGCGGTAAACATACACGTAGGCCAGGACCTGAGCTTTACATGCCCTGCAGAACATCGTTCCTGATTACCCAAAAATAGGCGAATGCCATTATGAGGCAGATTAACAGGTTCAAATATTTAGCCATCTCTTATATGGCGAAGCAAGGTGGGCAACTTGAGAAAATCAGCCTCGGGTACGTGAAGTTCTTTTACCAGAACAAGACAAACAAAGCAGCCAAAGCGCCCGAATAATGTGCATAATGGATAATGTTTCCTGTCTGAAACGAGGCGAGAAGTTTGCAAATACCTCCGCGCTGGTATTTCCTTCAACGTTGTTCTCACAAATGTCCCTAAGAACCATTTCGTCTGGAGCAGCTCCTTCAGGCCCTGTGCCAAGCCCGTCACCAGCCATTGCAGTCGGCTAAACGCCTACAGTTCCGGATGAACCACAAATAAATCCCTCTGGTGGTTATTTGTGCCTCGAATTTCTTAGCTTGGGGGTTCTGGCAACCTTGCTCACCTGATTAGGCTGTTGGGTGCAGTTCCATCATGGCGATGGTAGCTAGGTTGGAACCGCTCCATTGCACTCACATTGTGTCATGATTGCAGCCTGGGGCCTAGATATAACTCACTGAGGCAGTCCTGGAGGCGCCTGTGCTCTTTGAAGTCATCCGTGCGCACGTGCATGCACTCGGGCACACCTGCCAGTGGCCAGGTAACCGCATGCGCAGTGATCACTGCCAGCTGTCATGACTGCCAGCTGGCACTTTAATGCAATGGCTGGACTTACGTGCTCTTTCTCTTTTTCCTCGATGTCAGGGTCTGTTCCGTATTGGTTACAGTTCTGACAACAAGTTGCATCAAACGTGCATGCACCATGCGCCGTACTGGCAGCTGTTTGTCTTCACCATTAGCAGCAGTACAGTTGCCTGTAAAACACCTAGGTTTTGACTTACTGGTCATCATGCCTTCAAACTACTGGTCATTTTTGGCATGTCTGCACCCTTGAAGAACACAGCCAAACACTCACAATCCTCTGAATATAGCATAGTGGCACACTGCCAGATATACACAGGATGCTAAATCGTGAATGCCACTGCGGTCAGTACAGCAATCCCCAAATTTTTACCCTGATCAAGGACCATGGCTTCCTTAAGAGACTTTGGTACATGAATGTACAAAACTGTGTTGCATTCTGCGTTTGCTGCTGACCCGCAAACATGGTGACTCAACACCTTGATGCCTGCCTCCTTAAACAGGGGCAGCGCCCACATTTTGAGGGGCACAAATAAGATGAACAGACCACTGTACCACTTCAATTCCACTGCTAGAAAGCAGCAGAACATCATGCTGGCAGCTGGTGTAACAGTAGTGACCAAGACATTGCCACGTCACTTGGGCTGCCGTCTGCATGTGCAGAATTCCAGGCAGCGCTCCTGTGCGCCATCAGTTTGATAATTGCTGACATCATTCTGCTGCCGATTGACTGCATCATTTTGTTGCCTTGCAGGGGCAGCTCTTGAGGCCACCACTCCAAGACTCTTCTATTGGCCCTCCACCCCACACTTGGCTTATGAGTCACACTGATTCCGATGACTTGCACCTGAAGCTGCTGGTGATCTATCATCTGAATGCGCGTGCCCAACTTCCCTTCAGCAGCTTCCTTGCAGGCCCTACACCCTCGCCTTCCTCACCCTCATCATCTCCCTCGCCCTCCTCTGACCCCTCCTCGTCCCCTGCATCCAACGCTTCATCCGCCACCTCAGCGCTGACATCATCCTCCTGATTCAGCTCCACTTCCTCCTTGGGCGAGACTCCAGCAGCTTCCTCCAGCTTCTTGGCCAGGATGACCTGCTCTGCCTTGACAGGTAATGCTTCCTCTGTGGCAACTCCATTTGACATTTCTTGTGCGCTGGCCCGCTGTTCCTCTTTCAATATGTCCTCATCTGGTGCATCATTGTCTTCATCCTTTGCGCTCACATCCGCCACACGTTTCTTGGGCTGCTGCGCTGCTTGCGCGCCCCTCTGCTGATCCTCCAAGGCGCCCTAAACCACCAGTGACACATGTCAAGTCTCACACGCTCACATGCAGGCATTGATGCTACCCTCCGAACGCACATGCACATCAGCTCTGGAGCAAATCTCAACAGCACCAGAGGCGAGTAATCATTATGGGCATGAGCTGATCACCTGCTTTGAGGCAGGTTCATCCATTGTTCCGTCATCATCGTCTGCATAATACTGATACTCCTCATCTTCAGCCTCGGCGTCTGTGTCTGTACCCTGCAGGGCCAGCATTTCTGAAGCAGCCAGCTGCTGGATGCCAGAGGTGTCCTGCTGCTCTGAGTCCTGTGCAGCGTTTGCCAAAGAGGTGGGGTCCAGCGCCTCTGCTGTGCCCAGCCGCTCCCCATGCTCGTTGTACAGAAAGCCATCCTCCCTCTCCTCCAGCGCTAAGGGCAGCTGCACACCAACCGTGTCCCTTTAGCTTTTGAGAGAGAGTGTAGATTTAACAAAGAGCGTGCCAGACCCTATGAAATCTTACAAATATCGGCCTTGTCCATCCAATTCGCTGCACGGCTCCACAGACATACAAGGGGATCTATATCTAAGTCAGAACACATCCCTTCAAGACATATTACTACAGAGTTCCAAGTGTTATGAAAGACTCTCGGGAGTTGGTACCATGTTATGGATGGGTCTACTCACCGATGTGGCCCCATGCTTGGTTATGTCGGCGGCAGCAGAGCCCGTCACTCCGGCCGAGGCAGCGGCGGCGCCAGCGTTGCCATTGAACTTGATGCTGTTGTCGAGCACCCAATCTGGCACCTGCGGGCCGGCTTCTCGCTCCTTCTTGGCAGCTGCAAAAAATCAGACCTCCAACTGTCAGCTCTAAGTTAATGCAGACCGACCCCAATGTCACAATCAGTGGGAGTCCAGCAGCATAAATAACTGTTAGCTGGCCACCCAGATGCAGAGAGCATGATGCACTCATTAGGTAAAGAGTGATATGCTGAGGTTCGGCCGGACATGCAGCCCTCCCAAAGGACAGTATTGGCAGTAATGTGCAAACATCACTGAGGCTAGTGTAGTGCACACATGCTCAACATGGCCTCAACCAACAATACCCTTGACATGGGCACCTACACTCGAGGTGTCTCAAGTCTTTCCAATGTGCCCTGAAGGGTCCCACAAAAAGTTCAGAGTAAGCTGATAAAAAGGAGAAGGGATCACTCACCCATGGAAGCCTCCAGGGCAGCCTGGCGGCTGTAGCTTGTGCCGCCGTACATGACATCCATGGCTCGCTGACGGTTGCGCGCGTGCTGCGCATTGTCCTCCCTCTTCTTGCGCTCCTCCTCTTCCCTCGCCTGCACCTCACAGCAGCCCAAGATCAGCTAGCGCATCACTCACAAAAGCTCTACTACGCTGAAATGTGCACCAAGTCGGCCATCAGCAGCCTGAACACCCAAAGGAGACGGGCGCGCATGTCGGTGCCTCATTGGCAGCCAAAGACTAGGATAGCACACTTTCTGCTCAAGCAGCTGGAAATGGCACCTGTAGTCACTGTCTTGCACGTGGCGGCCTGCATGGCCCGCACATGTTCCAATACCAACACCATGTTTATAAGAGGTATACAACAGGTAATTAAAGGTGTTTCACAGGTACTTAATAATGGGACTGGCATGGCGCGCACCCTCTGCTCGCAGACGGACTTGTCGCCGTCCTTGGCGAGGCGGTAGAAAAGGCCGTCGCAGAGCTTGTCGCAGGTGTACATGCCGTCGCACGCCGTCGGATTGATCTCCACCTGCCGCCCGGCCAGCAGCCGCCGGATGATCTTCTGCTCCGCATCCATCTTGTGCATGAACCAGTTCTCCTTGTTCCAGTTGAAGCCAAAGATGCGCAGCTTCTGGTCCGGCCGCAGGCATGCCACCGTCGTCAGCACGCCTGTATGCGCAAAACCAACATGTTGAAACACACCAGCAATGGTGCAGTATGCTTGTGAGGATACAAAACATGTTTGTTTCCAGAGGCATGCACTCAAACAGCCATTCACACAGAAGAAGGTCATAGCAATTTTGCATCACAATGGCCGCCTGAAGAGTTGATAACCCATTGATGCATGCAGAATAACCCCTCCAGGGGGCAGAACAAGCCTAAGACTGCAAGAATGATGAGCATGCCTGCATCAGGGAGATGCAGGGAGACAGCAAAGATGTAAACACGACAAAGGAGGCGCACCAAGGAGACCAGAAGAGGGCATGGCTCCCGCCCTGGCCAGGCTGGTGCTGTCAGACAGCACTCGGTTGTACAGATCCCAGTACCCAGTGATATTGATCTGCGCCATCAACCAATCGTCAGTTCAAACTTTGCCGCTCTGACAGAGTATCAATTCAATCATACTGCATGCACAGCGCACGGTGGCAGTTTATGCTGGTGAATTTGAACGAGCAGGTGGTGCAAGAGGGACAGCTGCTGGGCCAACCTGCATGGCCTTCTCCACAGGCACAAAGGGGTACCAGGTGAGCAGCTCCTCTACAGCGTATGCCATGAAGCGAGTGGGATGGCCGCCCAGAAACACCACACCAGATGCCTGCCGCACCACCTGCACAAGATGCAGTCTAAGATGAGGAAATGCTGCTGAGACGAAGTAAGGCTAGTACACTTCATGAGCACTGAAAGATGCGTGCACGCTGCTCTGAGACAGTGACGATTGGCTTTCTTTCATGTGCAAGGAGATCCCAGTATTGAGACTCAGTGTACACAGGTATGAGAGAGCATGTGAGCAGAGCCGCACCTCCTCGGCTTCAGTGTAGCGCAGCTGCTTGAAGCCCCAGTAGTTGGCAGGTCCCATGCCATTGTAGCGCACCAGCCAGATGTCTATTCGCTCCCCAGGTATCCTGCAACACCGATCAAAATTTTCAGCACTCATGCAAACAGACACATGGCGCAATGCAATGCAACATATGCACTTCATGTGCTGGTGCATAGAGACAAATAGGCTGATGTACCTAGCTCTGTGACCACAGCACTTGTCATTGAAGTCAGCCCACAGGTGACTTGCTCAGGGCAAAGCCTCGCAGGTGTCCTGCGCACCTATTATTGAGGGCGTTGAAGCGCACGACCCTGCCTGCCCGGCTGATCTCCTCGCGCTGCTCGTCGGTGAGGGGCCCGTTGCCCACGAGCGCCACGTCATCCGTGGAGTTCAGAATGCTGCACAGCTGGTCCGCCGACCCCCAGGGGTACTCAGCCACCTGTGGCCCAAACGTTTGCGCATCCCACAGTGGCGCTGGGTTCCTCCGGCCGTGCATGAGCCACCCGTATGTCCACGCCGCAGGCCCCGGGGAGAGAATGTATCTCAGGACAGGGTCCTTGGCAAAAAAATCCTCCATGGCCTTGAGAGCCCTCCGTGCCCATTTGGGCAGCCGGTCGCGGTTCCGCTCGCGCATTTCCTGGTAGCTGTGCTTGTGCAGCACCGCAGAGCTGCCGCCGTCCAGGAAGGAGAAGCGGCCGTTGCTGCTGCTGCCCTGGCTGCTGGCTGAGGGGAAGCTGCTGCTGCTGCTGCTGCTGCCGCCGCCATTTCGGGCGGCATTGAACCTGCCCGGGGGCGGCATGGTGTCGAGAGCGCTCTGCTCTGCCTCTGACATGCGCAAACGCACCCCCATCACTGCCAGACCGGTGACCGCCGGCAGCAGCAGAAGCATGAGCAGGCATGCATGCCGCTCCTTGCCCCTGTGCCATCACACAGAACTTTAAGACTTATCAAATTTTGAAATTAAAACCAGTATGGCATTTCTTTGCAATATTTGAGACAGAAGGCAGCTGAATTGCCAGGATGAGTGAACCCTGCAGTCACAAATGAATGATGGCTGCAGCTAGTGCAAGATCAAGCAAGAATATAAGAGCTTGTCTTACATGAGAGTCACAGGAGCAGGATATTGGTGGGTACCTCATGCCAGGCTTGGTGACACTCTGGCTGGGTGTGCTGCCAAACAGCACATTGCCGGCCTGTAGGGGCTGTGTGCGGTCCGCCCTGGGGCTATAGAGCTCTTGCCGGCTGTCTGGAGAGCAAACGGAGGCTCCAGCGCAAGGACTCGAAGATCTGGAGCTGCTGCGGAAGGTCAGGCCTGGCACTGGCGAGCCAGACATGCCTGCCTCCAGGTCTGATGAGCCTCCAGAATTCTTGCCTGGAGGTGTGGGAGCTGAAGCTGCGGCCTGCTGCCTGCTTGGAGATGCTGCTGGGGTATTTGTTCGTCGGAAGAATTGCATCATGTGGCCTAGAGCATGCACGGGCTGTCTGAATGTAAGCTGCAGCCAGGATGCCTGTTCAAGCCTGGATGGCGCCAGGCACCCTTCCTCGGTAGCATGATTTCACTGCTCGAGCTCAGTTTTCCCTCTATTATGACACCTCTGCACGCCACTGACACCCCTCTGCGATTGGAAAAGAAAACGCCTTCCTCAGACTATTGACTCCGAGAAAAAGGTTATGGCTTGGGAATCGTCGCGTCAATCTTGCGATGCTCAAACTCACGTCCACGATCTTTCCGTTAAACAAAACTTCAAAGCTTGAGCAAGTGGGAGTGCGCGTGCTGCGTGGTAATTGTTTCAACGACGCTGTTCGATGGTACTAAGATTCTTGCACATTAAAATACCCACCATTTCTTGCGCGATGTTCTGTGTTGACTGGCGTTTCTTACATGATCAGACCATTCGGGCGCTCCCATGCATGGAAGCAACCTTAGAGATCACCGATCAAATTTGTGTTGTCGCTGCCTTGGGTGGTGTCGGTACCGAGTTAGTCACTGCCACCTCGTTCACTCACTTCGTGTAGCAAGACATCGGCGATCTCCATCACAGATATATCTGGCAACACTTCACGCAAAGAGCGTTCTAATCGCGTCTGTAAACCTCGTGCTCTCCGCCCACCTGTACTGATCGCGTACATGGCTGGCCTTCTCTAGATACATTACGGACCCTTCATGGAAGCCGACCGGAAGCCACATGCCCTTGCCCTGCTGGCACCATGTGATGTGTCAGTCAGGTAAGCAGGAAAACGGTGTTCCCTACTTCCCCCAAAATGCCAAACACAAACAGAGCAGCATGCAATACATCATATGGTGTGACAAGCTGAACAAGTGAAGGTGAGAAGGTTACCCGAAGCACCATGTGATGGACACAGACCTGTGACTGTATTCCTCTTTATCTTAGAGCATACGGATGAGCGTAGGAATGGACTGGCAGGTGAGGCTGACAGCAGCCAATTGCAAACATTCCATTGGCCAATTTGAAGCGCTTGGGCTAGCTGCAAATGCCTTCAGCCGCTTCAAGCTGGGCGCAGGCGCACTCGTTGAAGTGACTTGCACTGAGATGTTTACTTAGTGGGTTGAACCTGGACTGCATGCATGTGCACTTTTTATGACTGCCAGTCAGTGATGATCAGTGACCACGTAAGAAACTTGGACCAAGCCATATGACCAGGTCTCCTAATTTGCACTCCAGCAGACTTGCTAACAATATACAGAATTTACATACATACGGGCAGTGTCGGTTCATCGAAACAGCCCTAGACGTGGATTCAGCCATTTTACTGGAAAGATGTAATCATCATCTTCTTCTTCTGTTGTTACAAAAATCAGCGCTTGATTGCAACAATTGCACATTTTTGGCGCTGGACCGTCCTGAGGTGATCTTCAGGACTGAAGCTCTCACTAACAGCTCTCACTTTATGACCCACCAGATGCCCAATTTGACATAAGACATTTCATGCAAAGGAGGTTTCCCCGCGATCCGACACAGTGCCACGGTTGCTCGGGCAATGACAGCCATGCGTTTGGCAACATCATGCAGATGCTGATTTGAACGACCTCGACGCTGCCTCCTTCCAGACATTGTATGTCTCGCTGCTGAACAAGACAAAATGCACCTCTTGCACAGATCCTGCTGCCTCCTTGCAAGCTTCCAGAGCCACCTGCCACGCACAACACAGTCCTATAATTGTAAACTGCCAAGACAGACTCTTCTTAAAGTAAGAAGCACATGCTACCGAGGAGTAGATGGCAGAAATGCTCATGGAAGGTGTTCCTCACCTTGGCAGCTGCCTCCAAAGGGTAGCCATAGACACCGCAGCTGATGGCTGGAAAGGCAATTGTCTTGGTGTCATGCTCCTGAGCTAGCCTCAAGGAGTTCCTGCGACAGCCATTTCCCCACCTAAGAATCACATTCTGCGGTAAAGAAGAGGCAGCTAGAAAGATTGCATGGTGCATGAACGTTGCGCGCATGTGGAAGCTGACCTGTGAGCATTGGTAAGGAGTCTTGCTGCTTCTTCCGTCGTGTGCCTGCTGTATATGGGCCCCACCGTGTGTATGACATGTTTAGCAGGAAGTTTGAAACCCCTGCAAAGCACCCATTCTGTCTTGATGAAAGTTGCTCACAGCTGACAGCTCCCATGTAGTACAAAGTGGCACAAGCAACAGCAGCGGGCAATCTTATTGGTATGAGCCTCAATGCATCTGGCTATTGTCCCCGGCAATGCCTAATATGCAAGTTGAAGTGGGCACCCACGGTGTGATATGTGCTTCACCAGTTGGACACCGCACAGATCTCCCCTGCACGATCGGCAGACGCCTGCATGCCTCCAGGAGTTCAGGTCCAGCTGCCGCATGGATGGCTGCGAGTACAAGATCAACCCTTTGGCTGGGCTGCATGCGACATGTGTGATTCTGGTCAAGTAATGCACGACTTTGTTAACACTGCAAGACGGATTCTACGTGAACAAAAAGCCTCACCTCCATCCACACCACCTCCACCAAGGAGCTCTGGGGCAGCTGCATAGTCAGTCCAAGGAAGATAAGCATGCACCAAGCAGTCAGTGTAGAATGGAGTGTACAGCTGCTACGTTGCACCCCGGCAACAACCTGGTCGCGTTCCAGAATGCAAGAATTGAAAGGGGCACCAGGATCTGATAAAGGTGATTAGGAGTGTGGTCTGAGTGTACCGGCATTGACGATGGCATCCCCTGAAAACCGAGTTAGATCGCCTTGACTCAGAATGAGTCGACTCATGGACGTCAATTCAAACTGTTCTTGTGGTGATTGCAATCTCGACATGATGTGCAGGCGTCTGGACTTACTTAATTTTGGGCTAGACGGAAAAGTGGCAAACAGAAAACCCTTTTTCAAAGGATGGAGAAGTGACAATCGATGCTGCATCTCAATCTATCAAGCTTTGTAGACACATTGTGTCGTGACCCCTGCCAGATCGGCCAAGTACTTGTGACATATTCACAGATGCAGTCAAACCCTTTGCTAAAGCATTCCCCTTGCAATTTGGGGGATATGCTGATGTGGACACATCTCTTCCTGCAAGAAATCCATGGCACGGTGTAATTTATAAATACAGCTCTTCTTGTGCTGCAGCCAAGAAATATGTCCTGCAGCCCAGATGGAATGCGTAGCTCCATCTGTGCCCCATGCAAAATATCATCCTCAATAAGAAAATAGCAATCTTTGGGCAAATTCCATGGAACTTCTACATCTTGAAGACTCAATGCAACTCAACCGGGACTGCGTACACTGTACACAACCATTCCCAGCTTTGAAACTAGCGCGTGCAATTGACTGGCTCGAATCAGCCTCGCACGGGTGCCAGAGGCGGAGGGGAGAACGCCCCCGCGCGGTGGCCGCCCCCAGCCGCCAGCCGCTGCCCAGCTGCGCTTTGAAACTGCACGGTGCCGGTGTACCCTCTGCTGACAGGTGCACTGCCGGCGGCAGCTGCTGCCTGACTGCTGGCAGTGCCAACCGGTGCCAGGGAGGCAGGCATGGGCAGGGAGCTGGGTGCATTGCTGGGTAGCGCTGCAGTGGGCACGCTGGAAGCTGCTGGCGCGGTGCGCCGTGTGGGGGAGTCGCAGCTGGCATTGGCCGGCAGTGTCTTGGCCATCTGCTCAGCGTAGGTGTGGGGGAAGGATGGCGGGTTTGTCACCCTGCGCATGCACCCCACCTGCATGAGATTGACAGGGGTCGGTAATGACCGCGCATGCATGCGCTCCAGATGTCTTGGCAGGGGTGGTGGGCAATTTGTAGTGCTCACCGCAGAGGTAGCCTGGTGCTGACTCCTGTGGCATAGGAGTTGCTGGCACCCGTCAGCGCTGGTCTGTAAGTGGAGTATTTGGAATTGACTGCGCCGTGCAGCTGCGCCTCATTGACCTGCAGTGAGCGGCAGAAGAGATCATAATCTACCTGCATATCGCATTGCCAATGCAATGCTGCCACGTGATATCCTTCTTCTAACTCTTGTGGAGGAAAAATATGGGTGGACAATTTGATAAGGAACGAAGGATATACTGTACCTGGTTGTTGAGCCATCTGATCATCTGATCATTGCTGTCCAACTGCTTCTTGCTGTCCTCCACTTTCCTCCTCAGCTCCTCACACTCGGCCTGCGAAATACCATTAGCTTCTTCATGAAGGAACTCCACCACCACACCGATCCCGAGTCATCCACACATCCTCCTTGCCAAGCGGCATGTCCTGACACTAACAACACGCAAGAGGAAGATGATCTGCACATGATGTGCGCTCTCTCACCTGGTGCTTGGCCGCGTCCAAGCGAGCTTGGTCAAGGGCGTGCTGCAGCGCCTGCGCATCCACGGCAGCCGTCTCCAGGGCGCGCTCTTTGGATGTGACCTCCTCCTCCTGCCGCGCCACGATTGCCGCCTTTCGACGCAGCCGCTCTCGCGCAAGCCGCAGATCCGCCTGTTCCGCAGCAGGCGCCACAGTGACTGAGATGAATAAAGTGTGTCATGCAGCACGACATGTGGTGGTCCCATACCATGCATCTGATTCCACCTAATGCCTTCTCTGTCATGTCTCCACAGCCGTCTGACACAGGGGCAACTTCAGGCACATTGCAGGCTTTGGCTGGCCTCGCGAACGACATGATCAAGGGCCTCAAAGGAGGTCCTCAGGTCAGGCAGGCGTTGGTGTTAGAGACGGCGCAAAGGGCTTCCAGGGAGGTTCTCGGGTCGGGCAGCCGAGGGCTGAGCACCCATGCATGCTCACCATGAACTTCTCAATGATGCGGTTGCCCTTGAGCACTTCGGCGGCGGCGGCACACGCGCGTTCGTCATGGCCGGCCGAGGCCTCCTTCAGCTCGGCGCACCTCTCCCCCAGCTGGCGCGTGCCGGCTTCCAGGTCCTTGATGCGCTCGCTCTGCTCTGCCACCACCTCCTTCTGAGCCGCCACCTGCCGCAGGGCCATGGACACAGATTAGCTCCTCTCGACATGCTCAAAATTGCACAAAGCTCCGCCACTCAGCATTTAGACATAGTCATAGGCAGGGACTGTACTGTGAGGTCGCTGAAACAGCAAGATCGCAGACTCACAAGGACTTTGCACCTTGACATTGCAAAGCTGTCTGTCCTTGAGTCTTTGCGGAACCGCCTCCAAATCAGTCGCACTGCATGCCCCTGATTTTTCACAAGGTTTGAAGGGCATCTGACATTCAAACCGCGTGGAACCAGAGTACTGGACGGAACCACACCTTCTCCTCGGCCGCTCGCAGCTTCGCGCGCAGCTCTGACAGCTCAGCCTCGCGCTGCCCTTTCTCGCTGCCGGCCGCCGCCGCAGCGGCGCGCAGCCGCTCCGCCTCGGTCTCCAGCGAAGCCAGCGTTCCCTCCACAGCCGCCAGCCGGTGGCCGAGCTCCGAGCCGCGCGCCTCGAGGCCAAACTTCGTCTCGCGCAGCTGCTGCGCTTCTGCCTCCAGGCTGCTGTTGCGCGCCTGCAGCGCCTCCACCTGCTGCCTGTGCCTCTCCTCCACGTCTGCACGCATCCTGGAACGCATGCACGAAGTGCTTGAGGTGAAGGCCCCATCGATGCAGATATGGTCAAATCCATGCACTGATGTATTGGTCTTTTGATTGCCTAGTAACAGGCAGAAATCATCTGTGCTATTTGCAAGATGAGTTCCAATAGTTCACAGGTTTGGCACCTGTCCAGGGCTTCTTTCTGTTCGGCCAGCTCCCTGGTCTTGTCATGCAGCGCAGCAGCTGCGTTGGCCATGGCATCTGCTTCCCTTTCCATCACATACCGCTGATGCTCCTCCCTTGTTTGAACCAGCTGCTCCTCTGTTGCCCGGAGCTTTGTGCATGCAGTTTCCATCTCTCCCTGGGACGACGGCATGACTATTATACCAGGACATAGGAAGACTGTCATGCAGCAGAGCAAGGAGGCATGCAAGGATACCATTTCATGGCAGTTTCATGATGGAAAGAAAGCAACAGTTACCTGCACTTTGTGGAGGTCAGAGCTGAGCTTGTCATTGCTCAGCTTGACTTCAGACAGCCGGGATGCCAGATACTGCTTTATGGTGGCATCATTGCCTGGCCTGAAAGCCAGGGTGATGTGCGGCAGCTGATTGAAGTCGTTGGTCTCCACAATCTTGAAGACAGATGTCGCTTCCATTGCCAGCAGCACTGCTTGAAATCTGTCAGCATGTTTGAGAGGTTAGTTCAACGTCCTTAAAAATGCAGCTTACTAGAAACGCTCATCTCCCCAAGGCACACTGCCAGGACTTTTTTGCACAATAATAACGCTGACCTTGGTGCGTCCTCATGACGTGAAGCGATGCATCGCTCCAGCAGGCCGATGATCTTTCCTGGGAAGTTACCAAAATCTACAAGAATCCCCTGCTCCGCTTTCAGAATCTGGAACTCTTCTTGAGTGAACTCCAGGGTGTGCAGCAAAAAAAGATTATCCTCACTCGACAGATGTATCCGTAGCACCTGTGCAGGCATGGCAGGTCTTGCTCACTAAGGCTTCAGGCCATTTATGATCCGTGATGCCATATATGATGTGCCCTTTGTCCAGGCAGACCAATACAAGCGTTGCACAAGTAAAGATGTATCCAATGACATGCACGCATGACGTGGATTTGTCACCCTTGAGTTGTGGTTGTTCCTCTGGACCCCCAAGGTGATTCGTACTGTCAGCTCACACAAGACCTCTTCACGATCTGGTTGCCGTACTAGGAACTTCACTCCTTTCCAATAAAGCGTGGAGGTTGTCTGCACATCAAAGCTGTCCCAACGCGTGGCTAAGCCATCCAAGACAGGGAGCATGAGGCCCACCATCTAGTAAAAATGTTCAGCGCCTCGTTAGCTGAAATCAGGTATAATCTGCCAGCCGCTACTGCGAATTTACAAGCGTATAGCACGCACACTCCATGCAGTACAACCTCTCAATCGCTTTCTGTGCCCGAAGAATGCGTTATCGATTTCGCGCGCAATTCAGGCTTCTTAACTCCCTTTTTTGAGGGGGTCTAAGGAAACCCTGCGATGTGGCATTTTTCACACAGGGTGCAATTTGCGAGGCAGCCCTTTCTCCTATCTCCTGGCGCTCGCTTTGTCTTGATGTCTGCATACCTCTTTCTCTAATTTGGTGGAATCTTTTGAGCAGGTACCATTGGTAGGTACCGTACTCACGCAGGCCTATGCTAATTTCTAGAAAATTATTCAGATCTGAATCTTCCGCGCGGCGCCCCTTACAGATTAAATTGGCGGATCTGGACCACGCATGCACCATAGCCCGACTCAGCGGGTGAGTACTAGCCGACTAGTCACCGGTACGTACCGTATATGCCGCCGGCCGGCGCTTTCAACGTTGGGTTAACCCGTATTGCGAGGACCGGCATGCCGCGCATGCGCATGCGCATGCAACTGCGCAGCTGCGGCCGGTCTGGCCAGTGGTAGCTCAGCACGTGCTGAGCTGCACTGCTACTCGTTGTTACAAGCATGCCATTCATGCCGTTCAGTCTCTTGAGCTTGAAGCTTCATGAGTACAGGCTGACAGTGTCATGAACTGGTGATAATCTTGTGAGCTCAGCGCCAACAGCCACATGCCAGTCTATTGGCCAGGCCCTGTGGAGCTTATTTGTGTACAGGAGAGCGTGCAGCTGGCATACTAGTAGTCTAAGCAGGGTCCCCAATATCTTCCTCATGCAGAGTTCTGTTCCACAGGTTGGCCAAGGCAGCGGTTTTGAGCTTAACTTTACTCATCGTCCAATTGATCAATGAGTCACTTCTTATACATACCGTACTATAGAGTCGCCATCATTCTGATAGGCAACACTGTACTGCACAAAGCAGGATTCACAGGACAAGCTTGGCAAAGCATTGAAAAGTTGTTTGAATTGTTTGAACCCCACCAATCCTCCTGACAGTGTCCGCTTCTCCAATGCTTTGAGCTATGTACGTGGACATGCAAAAATTACTTGCATCTCAGATCAGGTGCAGTATTGCGTCTGCAAGCACACACTCGCCTGAAAGATGTTTCTTGATCATACTGACTCCTCGGAGGGACTGACTGAGCACACCTCATGTAAGCCAAAATGACACGGTCTGGTGACTTATCGTACCTGCAGTTTGGTCGTCCCTAGAAGCAGGGGTATTTCCGGTGCAGACGGTATTTCATTCCCACAATCTCTTTGTCACGCTTCTGCACACCTGTTTAAAAAGAGCACTTCAAATGATGATTCAACGTTCATGATCTTGCAAATTCACCGAGACCTAAGTCAGGTGCATTCACACTTACCACATCTTTGGGCCTTGTCATGTCACGTAATCATGGCTGGCATGCCAATGGCATCAGAGCTCCAGAGCCTGCAGTCTCTCTTCTGCCTCACTGGCCAGCTTCTGCTGGGCCTGGGTAAGGCGCATTTGCTGAAGAATAGCCCTGTTGTGCTCGATCGCCGCCCTCTGGCATGATGCCAGGGTGCCACCGTTGTGCAACAGGTGTATCATCACGGTGCGATATCGAAAGGTTGTGATAGTAGTCATGGAGGCCAGCACCTGCTTGGGACAAGCCAGCGAGCAAACATTCATGCATGCACTCACAGCCAAGTAAAACTTTGCTTTGTAACCGCATTTTTAAATCAGATGCCTTATCTCATTGGAACGGGCCACTATCCACACACCTCTTTGGACTGGTCACGTCCGCAGCGCACAATGCATAGGTTTGTCAAAGGATTGTAATATTTCACTTGCTGGGAAGCGAGACAAATGCCCAGGCCATAGTCCCCAAAATTAGTAGCAATGCTTTCGCGCAAGACAGCCTGTATATTGGCCTCTGTCAGGGTCTCATCTGTGCGCCCATCCTTCCAGATCAACTCTACCAACAAGAACCTATTCTTGAAGCGCACCATCCTTAATTTACGCGAAGCACCCTGCTCGAGCTAATATCACAAAATGGACTTCCTGCTATCATGAGGCTGAAAGCATCATCATCTGGGTAAGTGAGACGAAATTGTGCCATGCCATATGGTGTGGATGTGTTGAGAATAGGCATTGCCAAGGTTCTCATGGCCTGGCGATCTCAGCATCAAAGCACATTGTGCTCCTGCCTGTGAGACGAGGATAGTCAAATATCTTGTTAATTCTCATTGTTCGATTATTTTTGGGATTTTTCATTGACACAGTGCAAAATTAAAAAGGGCCCCATGCGATGCCCGTCCTTCCCGCTTGAATACGGCTGACAGAACTCCTTTGAATTCAATCGTTCTTGCTGAATTATGACGTGGGTGGAAAGAAGGGTGAGATGCTCAATTCACATATCCAAAGGCTGCCATGTACACCCATGTGTTGATCCATCAGGAAGCGATCGTCTATTAAAATCCCTGCATTGTGCTGTAAATAAGCTTGAAGTGCCCTAATTTGTCAATTATGTAGCAACGTAGATGTTATATACTCTGATCATCAGTCTTCCTGTTCATCTGCTCACCTGTTGAATTCCATCTTGTGCTTTACAGACCTACAGGACGTATCGCTTCCGCAAGCGCAGCCACAATGTGTCAGAAGCAGCAGAGGAGGCATATTTGAGGGATGACATTCCTTGTGGCAGTGACGCCTGCTCCACTTGCCAGCATGGGCTGCCAGCTGTCTCAGCTGATGCGCCCCACTACATCATCCCAGATGCACAGGCCCTGGATGACTTCCTGGAGATTTTTGAGCTGCCCCAGCTTCAGAACTTCATCCTCCTGACCAGTGTCCTTCAGGAGGTATGATCTCATGCATAGCAAGCTGAGTGCATCTCTGCATTCTAGGCCCAAACATGATCTCTGAAAATCCATCAGCATCCCTTCCCAAAATGGTCATAGCAGTGCATGTCAGGGGCAGAAGGAAACCTGACTCTTTTTGCATGTGCTTTTGAGTCAGAAATGTGCTGGTGTGCAGTTCTGGCAGCACAGCAACATCCGGAAGAATGCGCGCCTGAGATCTCTGTACAGGGATGTGCGTCGCACATGCACTGTCTTTGACAATCTTCACTATGCTCCAACGGCTCCTGGGCCCTCTGAAAGGTACTGCATCTTCTCATGCACCTAGTTGAAGTTTGCTCTTACCACAATTTTGTGATGCAAGCTGCTGACATTTGACACGTTCCTTTTGAATGTCTGCCCGATTGTTGCCAGGCACACAGACAGGGAGATTGACAAGGCCGCTCGTTGGTTCTTTGGCCACTTGGATTGCCGCATCCCAATCGTCGTTCTGAGCAGCCATGCTGATCAGCAGCAGGATCACGCAGACGGTGCACAATTTTGTTTGTCTTATGCCAGCTCCTTGGATGGAGAAGATAGCAATTACTATCAGCATACTGATCGCATGCGCACCGTTTCCTTGTGCTTCAAAATGCTTGTTATTTGAAAGATAATGCTGCAATCATGCAGGAGATGTGGCACTTGCCGGACATCAGGCCACCAGTTCCATATCAGAGGGGGATGCAATCCTGATGCAAATCCTGAGGGATTGTGGACATGACGTTGACTTCACCTTTTTCAGTCAACCAGCTGCGGCGGTGAAACCACAGCAGGTCTCAGCCCTAGCTCTAGAACAGAATGTTGTGCAGATTCATCAATTTGCTTGGATTTCGTATTCTCTGCCTGGCCTCAGCCTATCGAATGTAGCACTGTGCAGATATTGTTATATGGGCTTTGAGCAGGTGTTGGAAGGAGTTGAGCACATGCACCCAACCACCTACTTCAGGCATTTCTGGGCTGAGTGCATTCCGGTGATGGAGCTGTTTGAGTCCCTCGAGGCTGCCAGGCAAGCGGCTGCAGATGAGAGAAGCACCCCCGCCAAGGACTCCCAGTATCCTGCCCACCTTGGAGCGTCTGCATTGGACACTGCACTGTCCTCAGGCGACGTGCTGCAAGTGAGTCTATTGACACGCCTCTTTTATGCTTGCAAGAGAGCATTTGCCTTGCCAAAGTTCAAGCCATTACCAGGCTTTGTACATAGGCTGACTCATGATTGGTCCCAGACCTTATCCCAGCGGTTGCAATGCAGTAGCTAATGTGACATGCACTTGTGAATGTAAATGTAACGTATGTTATGATTCTCTTGGCAGGGGGTCTTGCACATGGGCCGCAAAGGTCCCACGGAGGGCGTTGTCCGTGTGGGCCAAGGCATAGATGCAGGAAAGGTCCAGATCAGTGGCACGCAGGCCCTCAACAGGGCCATGCATGGTGATATGGTGGCAGGTGGCCTTCACAAATCCTTAGTTGCGCCCCAGCAGCGGCACACTATGCCTTCTCAATACAAAGAACACAAGTGAGAATTTAAAGCTGTTTGTTCTAGTGCAGAGCTGATTGGGCTTATTTTTGGGTGTTAAAATTCCTGGTGAGGTGTCGCCTGGCGAGATCAATATTGGTGTTGCGCAGTGCGGCTCTTGCCGAGGGATCAGTGGCCGGCATCCACTGCAGCCGTCTTGGAAGAGGATGTGCAGGAAGCTTCCCCTGAAGACATGGAGGAGGATGCCAGCTCTGGAGCCCCAAACGGCGCGGATCACATCAACAGGACAAATGTCCTTGCTCAGGTATCCTTCGCCATGTGCTTGAACACCAGCGTGATTGTCATAGTGAGAGCCACTCAAATCCTCTGCACAGTCACAGAGTCCTCCGCTGACGGCCTGAGTATGCGTGTAGGCGGGCGTGAGCTCCAATGGGAGGCTGCAGCCCAGCGGGGAAGTGGTGGCCATCGTGCACCGCTCTGCACAGGACGTGGCCGTGTGCCTGTCCCAGCAGGACGAGGCTGCGCTGCTGAGCAACCCAGACTCCCTCCGCTCGGTGCGCCCAGTGCCCCTCTTTTGCGAAAGATGGCAACAAAGCTGCTCACTCCCTCATGTCCAGAGTCAGGATGCAGAATCAGCCATGTCATGGTTCTGCTGCTGCCTGTTGTTTATGATCTGGGCCTCAACTGGAATGTCCTGCCTTGGTGACATTTCCGAGCCCATGCTGACTTCTTTTATGCAAGAGTTGTTGGTCATCGCTGGATGGAGAAGGGCAACTTTTGGAAGAATCATGATAATAAGAATAGTAAGTTCGCTGAAGTATGAGTGCGGTGGCTGTGCAGGAGGCGGTACTGTGTGTGCCCATGGACCGCCGGCTGCCGCTGCTGCGGCTGCGCAGCCGGCAGCTGCTGCAGCTGGTGGGGCAGCGCTTTGTGGTGCGCGTGGACTCCTGGCAGCGCGACTCCAGGCACCCCTCCTGCCACTTCGTGCGCACCCTCGGCGCCCTCAACGACATGCGGTGCGCGCCGGCTGAGTCCCAAGCTTCTCCAAGCTGCATGCTCCCTTGTCCCATTTTTTTAAACGCAATTGAGTCCTAGTTGCGGTGAATACTGTTATGCTTTGGCTCTGCTGCATCGCTTCAGATCTAAATGCATCAATGACATGCGGTGCGCGCCGGCCGAGCCACATGGCACCACAAGCATCGAAAGCACCCTTACAGTGTAGGTCAGGAGGTTGTCAGGAGGATGTTGCTCTGGCATGCAGTCTACAGGCCTGAGCCAACATTTTTGTGTTGAAGGCAAATATAGCAAGTGCGGTGCTTCAGCGTGTGCTTTGGTGGTGCATGCAACATTGTCCTTTGTGAGGGCGATGTGATTTTATGTGATCTCGTGGGTGGCGGCAATGAGGAAGAGTAGGCGAAAGGTGACCTAACAAGGGGCGAAAAGAGGTGTTGTGTGTTGCAGGGCCGAGACGGATGCAGTGCTGGTCAAGGCGGGCATAGAGTGGCAGCCCTTCAGTGAGAGCGCAATGGCAGAGCTGCCCAGAGTGGCAGACCCCTCTCACTGGAGCGTGCCCGACGCCGAGGCGGCTGTGAGGCGGGACCTGCGCTCTGCGGATCAGCTGATATGCAGCATCGACCCGCCCGGTGTGGTCTCAAAAACTCCTACGTCTCCCATGCACACAGAACAGCACAAGTAATTGAAGGTCTTGACATTCAAGAAAATAGCGTGCATGGAGTTGCCGTTCTTGTTGCCTCATACACTTGTAAAAGAGGCACAGGGAGGGTCCAATGATGATATACACAAAAAGCCAATTTTATCAGTCCGACTCCCATGGGAGACTGCGGACACTTTTTGAGCTGAGGACCTTACCTGCTGCTTGCCTCATGTGGTACATGGCTTAGATTAAGCAGATATGGCATCGTGAATTATCTGCCTTGACACCAGAAATATGCCATCTCCGACTATGAAATGGAATGGGTGCAGGTTGCACCGATGTGGATGATGCTCTGAGCGTGAGGGAGCTGCCCTCTGGCGATCTGGAGGTTGGCGTGCACATTGCGGATGTCAGCCACTTTGTGCGACATGTAAGGATCACAACCTGACCAATATAAACCAGAGATTGGCCTTCACCATTAAGCATGCATGCCACGTGGCATCGCAAATCTCCAGAATCACTCCAGAGCGTGTATTGCAAATGACGACATCTCAGAAGGCATGATTGTGGCACATGCAGGGAGGATTTCTGGATGGGGAGGCTGCTGCACGGTGCACAACAGTGTATCTGGTGGATAGGAGGCTGGACATGCTACCTGCGCTGCTCAGCGAGCAGCTGTGCAGCCTGCGCTCAGGAACTGACCGCCTGGCTGTCAGCGTCCTCTGGACGCTCAGTCCTGACCTCCATGTCCGAGACATCTGGTTTGGTCGCACAATCATCAGGTGATCCATCTGCACAGGACACAATGGCACTCAATGCATGCATGCGCAGCCCTGCTCTTTTACGCTGTGGCCCAGATTCTCCTGCAGTTCACGCTTCAAACACAAAGAAAATGTGCAGCCCTTTGTGCATTGGCGCTAAAGCATGAATTTATTAGACAGCATGTTGGTTGTCTGAGTCTGGACATTTATCTATTCTTGCTTCTTGCTAAAATTCAGCCTAAAATTCAGCCCATCGACTTTGCTGCGCTTGTCCCCTGCCTCAGTCTCGTCAACCAGGCATACAAGCTTTCTGTGTGAACTTCATGCTCTCAGGTCGAGGTACCAGCTGGAGTACCAGCAAGCGCAGGACATCATGGACGGGCGGCCGCCGCGGCCTGAGCACGATCAGATCGCGCCCCAGGATCGCCCCAGGCTGCAGCGCAACCTACACACCCTGGCTCGCATCGCAACACACCTCAGGGCAGGCCGCTTGCAGGTACACTCTGAAGCTTCTTGACCACTTGTATTCACTTGTAAGTGTGTACGACAAAAAATTGTCGTACACACTTACACTCTAAAGCTTTTCTGACAACCAGTTTTTTTATGACAGTGCCTGTCCTCTTCGCTGACTAAGCTCAATCTTATGTCAGCCTTCTACCTTCAGCAATAGGAGCCATTAGAGACTAATGCCTGTCCCAGATCTGGACTGCACTCTGCCTTGAGCAACAGAAGCCATGAATCTCATCTGGCTGTCCTTGATGAGGCCTGCACTCTGCCTTCAGCAAAAGGAGCCGTGAATGACACCCTCAATTGGCTGTCTTGGATCAAGCCTGCATTGCTTGTGTGCGCGCCTTTGCTTCCTTTATAGTAGAGGGAACGGCGCAGGACGGCGCACTGGAGCTGGAGAGTGCAGAGCTGCGCTTTGAGACGGCGGCGGAGGGGCAGCCAACAGAGGTGACGGGCAAGGCCGAGGTGCCTATGATGGCGGTGGTCGCTGAGATGATGATCTTTGCCAACTCAGCCGTCGCCAGGCGCATTCATCAGGCCTTCCCCAGTAGCGCCCTGCTGCGGCGACACCCGCCGCCCAGGCAGGACGCCTTCAAAGAGGTGCACCCCTTCATGGCACCACTAAAATTTTCTGTTGTCCATCGTTTTGTGGAGACCTTTGTACTACCAAATTTGCATGAAGATTGGATGATTCAATCACCACAGACAATTCCATGGAGGCAAAGTTCTGTCGCGCTGCATGCAACTGAGCCCCACCAATAATCCATGGTGAATTGAATAGGCGTGTCATAACAGTATCGATGAGTAATTCTGTCAGTAAGTTCATGATGATGTGTTTCATGGCCAGGTGGAGGCGCTGTGTGAGGCAGGGGGATGTCCTTTGGACACTTCATCAAACGCGGCCCTGTCACGGTCTTTGGAGGCCGCGGTGATGGCCTCAGGAGACCCGGCAATCGGCAGCCTCATCAAATCGCTCGTGACGCGCGCAATGTCAGAGGCAGAGTACTTCTCCTCAGGTGCCCATCTGTCCTTGGACCATGAAAACATGCATGACATACAAGTAGTGCAACCGCCGAGCACGAGGAATGGCTGTGTGTTTTGTGACATACAAAGCAGGTCCAGCCTATCAGCATGATCGATCTTTTTTGCATCCTGCATAGCGGCAGCAGCAAGGGCTCCTAAAAGCTGCTGGCATTGCCTGATACACTAGGATGCTTCTGGATTTGGGCACATTACGTTGTACATCACCGCTTACTGAGGACCTTGGCACTATGGGGAAAATGTTGCTGTTTTTGTCTGGCAGGCGATGCCAGGCCAGGCGGCGGCGGCTTGAGCCATTTTGGGCTGGCCCTGCAGCACTACACCCACTTTACATCCCCCATCCGCAGATATGCAGACGTGGTCGTGCACCGCCAGCTGATGGCTGCCCTCAACAGCCCTGACATGGCCCCACCCGTCCGCCACTCAAAACTCCAGCAAGTTGCTGGTGAGCATGCCTTTCCCTTCTTCTTTCGATACTCCTGGACCCTGGAATCCAGATGGACTTGAATGCCTGTGAAGACAGTTGTGCAAAGGCAGGTTTGGCTTGGTTCATTTGGTTACTCTGGACATTTGGTGCTTCCACTGGACAATGAACTCCTCATGGAAACAGAGAATGCTTTTTTCATTTTGCGTTTTCAGTCAGTGAATGAGATAGCTATAGCTGTTGACAGCGCATGATGCATGGCAGGCGTCATGAACGAGCGGCACCGCCAGGCAAAGCGTGCTCAGCGGGAGTGCGCTGACCTCTACCTGCTCCTTCTGCTTCACAGGTGTGACCTCCCTCTCAGCACATCATGATTCTCTGACACCGCAAAGCCTTTGTTCGTTCAATTTCTTGAGCCTGCATGCATGCCGATCAGGTTCCTATGCGAGTTATGAAGTCTTACATGTGCCAATGGTGTTGTAGCAAGCCGCATGTGGAGGCTGCGATTGTGTACGAGGTCCAGCCGTCCGGGGTGCTGCTCTTTGTGCCCAAGTACCACATCAAGGGCGCTGTGCGGCTCGCTGACAGGGCAGGACACCCCATCCCCCTTCTGAGGGAGGGAATCGTCGAAGATCTCAATGACCCGTTCCTGGTCGCAGAGCGGCAGAAGCTGATGCTTCACCATGGTGCGTCCTCAGCACTACATCATGACTAATTGATATCTTACAGATCTCTCACTGCTGCATGCTTGGAGCATTGCAACCAGTGCTACTCTCAAAAGCCCACAAGCCTGTTGGCACGAGGAGGTTTCCTATTGGGACGGAGAAAAGGTCGGAGGCTGCCCCTCGCATGTCTGGCACCCTGTGTGTCTGTTTCTTGCTGACATTTACAGCAATGATGCCTGAATGGTGTCGGTTGTGTAGGTGAGGGCTACATAAGCATAGTGGACAGGGAGTCTGGCGCAGAGAGGGACAGGCTGTCAGCCATGCAGCGGGTGTGGGTGTTGCTGGGATCAGACGGCTCCCGCGCGCACGGGCCGCGCCTCAGAATGCGCATCCTTGCTCCCTCCAACCCTGCCACTCCTGCCCTCGACCATCAGGTGTGACCCCAAGCACTCCACAGTCTGTGGCCATGCAGATGTGCTACTGCTAAAAGGGCATTTGCGACAGTGTGCTGTGCATCTGGCGAGTATTCACTGGCTGTTTGGCTGGGTGCAGGCCGCACAAGTGACTGAGCAGTGGGCGCCAGCCATTGCAACTCAGCGGCAGGCGTTGGCTTCGCAGAGGGAGGAGCAAAGCACCACAGCTGAGGTGCAGAGTTGGCTCTTGCTGCTACTTAGTGAATTCATGCAGGATTTTACATGCTGATGTGATCTTTTGCTTTTCTGTGATGTGGCTGCTGTGCGCAGGGACCCTCTGAAGAGCAGGCAACATCCTTGGCTGGGATCCTGCATGACTTTGGGTCTCTTGATCTTAGTCGCGAAAGAGTGAGATCTTCTGCATCGTCAGCAAATGCAGTCCAGGGTAAGGATGTCACTGGCTTGTTTGTGCAGCTGTGGCAATCAATAGAAATGTTCTTGCTGACTTGGACAAGATTTTCAATGCTGTTGAGATGACACTGTCATTTGCATATGTGTGCAGGTGTGACAGAACCAACGGTGTTGAAGTGTCAACCAGAGGCGGCGTGTTCAGAGCGACACAGCATCCTTAAGCAGCAAGTGTGGCATGCCTTGAAGAAGGCCAGCCGCTGTCAGGTAGGAAGAGAGCTGCATCTCTACTCAGAAAGCCTTGTGCCCATGCTGTGTGCACTTGAATGGTCGACGCCATATTCTAAATTATATATTAGATTCTCTGCTGCTGTTCGACTCACAATGATATCCCTGTTTCTGTTCTGTCAGGTGCGGATGAGCATGAGTTGCTCGCCAGATCATACTCCCAGGACTAAGCGCCGTGCACAGCAACTGGCAAGTCTGAAGGCTACAGTGCTCGAGCTCCAGAAGCAATTGCAGACACTAATCACGGTGTAGTGTGCAGACAAAAAAACTTCAAGGGAATATACAGTGTCAACCAAACAGACTCGTGGTAGTAAACATTCGAAATTTGAGATCTTGATAATATCTGAACAATACTCAGCTTGCTTGCTTGTAATTACAAGTACTGTTGTAATTGAAAGAATACATGCAGTACAGCGCCTGCACCGTGAGCTAGCTGCCTGAACAAATGTCATCACACGAATACAAGATATAGCAAAATCCCCCTAATGTAATACAGGGATACACGCCGAATTCGAAGGAGCGACAATGCTTCAACAATCGAAACAAAGTGATAATCGATATCGGTAGGAAGCCGCCACTCAGAGCAGCCACAGAGATCGCAACTGCCACAGCCGCCAGGTCCAGACTAGGATTGCATAGCCATCACAACGATACAGTGACAAACTACATATAGCTCAATCCGAGATGTGGAATTAAACTTACGAAGCTGGTGACCCTTGCCAAGCATCATAGAGTCTAGAGATCTTATATTTTGTCTGTTCAGAGCGGTCGGGTGACCTAAAGTAACAAGGATGTTTGGGCGGTCACCTCTCTGGAACACGGGGTCCAGCAATCGCACTCATCATCACAGGTATAGAACTGGAAGGATCTGCCAGGTCTGTGCGTCCTTAGCGCTTATATGGTTTCTCAATTACGGATCGCGATTAGCTAGTACGTAGATACCGTAGATTGCCGTGTTGATTCCCGTAGGATGGCCCTTGCCAAGTTAAAGTCCAAGCCCAAGCCATCCGTGGTCCCAACCTTAATCTGGCGGCTCGGCCCTCTGTAATATAGAGTCTTAGGATCTATCTAATCAGTCATACTCGTATCTGCAATTCGGGGCGAAGTGTGAATGCTGCAGAAGGCGTGTCCATACAGTCCAATCGTACTAGGGAACACCCAGAACAATTGAAAGTTTTCAGGAGATTTTGGAAGGTGAGCGAAATCCATTACTGTCTTTTCATCCAACAAACACAGAATACTAGGTCACTGCGAGCCTCATGGCGTTCGATATCTCAAGAAGGCAGTCACGTGCAACATCTGCCCTCTTTGATACGTGGTCAGTCCACTTGGAGCTATTTTAGTAACGTTGAGCATTGAATGACGACTTTTGCGCATAGCATGGGTTGGCTGATTGGTCCCGACGGTAGCGGTGTTGTCGAGGGTTGCCAACTCGTTATCCTCGTGGGACATTTGAGACACAACACAGCAGTCTGAGCAGTGGTTGTGAAGAAAGAGCATGTCACAATTCACCAAGTATTTTCTGTCCCTGGAACCACATTCAGGATGGTTAATATAGTATGCAAGGTATCTTTCACGAATCGTGGCCCTGCTCAACAGGGAGATGAACAAGTGGAATTTTGGAGTGAGGGAGCGCTTGAGAGCACGTTAATAGCCAGATCGGACCTTTATTGATCTGAGATGGAATGCCTCCAACAGGTAGATGCCCTTTCACCAAAATATCGTGGCGCTTCTGTGATATTCACACAAGTAGCACCTGAAGCGTCAAATTACTGCAGCAAACCCTGTTTGTAGAGCCTCATGCGAGGCATGCAAGATCGTGATAGATGCCTGCCTTGCTGATGCTGGCCTGTTTGGAATACAGGAGACGAGTGCTTTACGCCTTGGCCACCTCAGCTTTCCTTCTCAGTCCGGCAATTTTCTCAGAAAGCAGCAGATCCAGTGTTTCAGACCGCGGCACAGACATCCTGCTCGCCTTCGCAGAGCTGGATGCAGGTATCAGAATGACTCCTTTGCCCTGCTGCTCAGATCTTTGTGGCTGAGCATTCCGGAGCTCCAGGAGGAAAGAAAGTACATGTAATCAATATGTAATGAGCCGGTATGGGTCTGCAGGGGTCAAGCTGCACCGGAGGGAGGGGCTGGAAAATCACTTTTCAATTTGCGCGCTTGGGGTGCAAACCTGGTGAACAACCTGCTGCTAGGGCAGGAGCAGAAGCAGCGGCCTGAGCAGCGGTCCAGCGATGGCACCCCTCAGCAGGAAGGGACAGGGGCGAGCGAGGGCGCTAGTGCAGAGCTGCGCATCTTGCCAACCACAGCAGAGGAAGAGTCGTGGGAGCTCTGGAAAGAGGTCCGCCAGCATCCACCAATGCTGAACTTATGCTTTTTGTGATGTCAAGCAATGTTGCTTGACTTGGGCCAGCATGACGCATTGGGGCATTGGGCACAGCGTCAAAGAGATCCTCGAGCACCACAAGGGGCCGTTCATCTGGGCGGCGTTAATGACATGATGAGGCTGACTAACAAAGTGGTGATATATGGGCAACGAGTGATTGGAATAGTGCGGGCATGCAGTATTTCAATGACATGGACGACATGTACGAGCACGCGTGCGAGATGGAGAGCGACATAGAGCTGGCAGCGGCAGCCGAGCAGTACGAGGAGGCCGCTAAGCTCAAGAAGGAATACGATGAGCTGCGCAAGAAGGACCTTGTGGATGCCTTACTCACCGTGAGTCACTCCCTGATGACAGTCTTACTTCCAAATCGGCTGACGACTCCTTGTTGGATACTTGCGAGAGGTGCTTGCAAACAGCCTGGCGGTTGTTTGGGGCTGAGGGGTGTTGCTGGGGCGCAGGAGTTGAACACAGCGGTTGACGAGGAGGACTATGGCACTGCAGCGGAGTTGAGGGACAGGGGGTGTGCCGGCCTGATCGGCTGGTGGCACTCGCGCACGGAGAACGACCCCTGCGGGCACCTGCTGCGCTTTGCGCCAGACTTTGGCCGCTACACCGCCGTCATGTACACGCCGCGGGACTTTGCAGAGCTCAAGGTGCTCCTCTGTCACTTTCTAGAGTTTGTTGTACCCTGCAAGATGCCTGCTGCACGGGTACCCAAGTCAATGCCGGTGTCAGGAAGCCAACCTGCTGATTTATGAGAACCACACTTCCATTTAGATAATGTTGGCTGGCAGAGGCAGTATAAGAAGTGACCGCCGTGCCCACGCTTAATTGGGTCATTGCATGCATTTGGCGAGTCAACAAGGGGCAGCATGTGTGTCAGCCGTAAAAATGCAGCTAGCCTGCAGATGCCCCTTGCTCTGAGCAAAACTAGCTTGCAATGACAGTGACAATGGATGTTTTAATTCACTTGTTGATCCCTTGTTGTGAGGTGCAGGGGTGGACGAACGACAGCTCGCCGTACGGCCCCTTTGGCGGGATGGGATTCCAGGAGAGCGTGCCGAGCGATGAGGTGGAGCCGACGATGGCAGAGCTGGGCATGCCCGTGATGGAGGTCTTCGTGCGCAAGGACTCAGCCGGCCGGTTGCAGCGCCAGGCATGCGTCGTGAGGGAGGCCGACAAGCAGGCCGATGCAGACGGCGCTGCCAAGAACCCCCTGGAGCTCCTCTCTGCAGGTGCCCCTGCCCTCCTTGCAGGCAGCATTGTCTATACCTTTACATGCTTGGTGTCAGGTCTTTTGACAAGCCCCTGCATGTCCATCCACACATATCACACGACAGCTCTGTCCCAGGAACCGCCAGACAGTCCACCCTCAAGCGCGGCACCTGTACTAGGGCTCTCTGTGCAGTGCTTGAAGAAGAGTGCTGTTGGGGAAAGCGGGGTCTAGACCAGAGGGTCATCAGTGCTGAAGCAACTGAGAACTTTTGGGGTATGGAAGCTATCACATCAGGGGTTAGCTTCCATGCTATCATGCATCACTTTTAGATTTTTATTGGATTGATTTGAATTTCTGACATGTGAGCGAGGTATTTTTGCGCGTCAGCAGGTGCGCCGGCGCACATGGACATCCACATGGACACAGGGGAGGCGGGCAGCGGCTCCTTCGCAATGCGCATCTCGCTCAACCCAGACGGCACGCCCGCCGATATCTCCGAGGCGCCTGCCATCATTGACCTGGAAGCCCTCATGGCCGCGCCCAGCAGCGATGCCTCCGAGCAGGCGGAGGAAGACAGTATTGAGGAAGCAGCCTCTGCCATGCAGGTGAAACATGATCACATCTCTCAGCGCTGTGTGTGGCCCTCGGTTGATGTAAATTACTCACACATGCTGATTGAGGCAAGGAGGATATATAGAACTCAGGAAACGCCTCTTGCTCAGGTCTCATTTAGGCGCGAAGAATCTATGAAGATTTGGGAAGGCCGCTTGCTCGGGTTGGCTGTGCTTATTGATGCAAGGAGGATTAAGAGAGCTTAGGGGAAGCCTCTGGTTTGCCATGAGTTCCAGGACATGCAGGTGCTTGTCGCTGAGGAAAGAGCTGCATGTGAGCCTGAGCTGATCTTGTGTGTTTCTCGATGCTGCAGCACCAGTTTTTGCGCACGCCGGCGACGGTGACGCGCATGGACCACAACAACTTTGTGCTCAGCGTCCCGAGCGCGTCGGGGCCGGCCGAGACGGCCACTGACGACGACAGCCCGCACGCGGCGGCGCAGAGCACGCTGGACAAGCTGCGCGAGTCGCTGGCCATGTCACCAGACAGCGCCTTCACCGGCATCGTGGTGCACGACAGCTACCGCAAGCTTCCCGACCCCACCGCGCAGGTCAGGACTTCACCCCACTCCACAACCAGGCCTTCCTGGCGAAAGTGGCCCATCACATGTTGCCATGCATTCCAGACTGGCTGTTGATGGCTTCTCTGCGAACTGAGATAGGTTCACCCATGGGAAAAAGGATGGCGGCTTTGCGATTGTCCTGATATCTGTATGCTGCAGTGTGGAAGGATTGCTGAAATGGTGGGCATCTGGTGGAGGCAGCGATTGCAGACGGCTTGTTCTGTAGTGGAAGTGACTAAAAACGAGTAATCCATCCTGCGTGCAGGATGGCGACGCAGCGTCGACGAGTGGGCAGGAGGATGGTGAGGTGAAGAGCAATGACGCGTGGCGCAAGGCTGCGAGCGAGGTGACGCGCATCCACAACCAGCGCAACCCGCACCAGCCCATGGCCCTCTCCGGCGACGAGCTGGCCAAGGTCATCCGCTCCGCCGCCACCGGCGCCCTCGACCTCCTCCAGCAGTCCCTCAAGCCCAACTTCTGTGAGTCATAACCTCCTCCTGCTCTGCATGCACTACGCTGCGTTGTCCTGTGCGTGTGGCATTAAATGAAACGGTAACAGATGAAGAGGGGTGCAGGGGCGTGTGTACTTTCTGGATCCCAGGGTACTAAGTGAAGTTGCTCCCCAGTTGTAGCAGTGGTAGCACGTGCCCCGTTTGCGAGCACAACAGCCGAAAGATGTCCGAAAGGTACTCTGTACAAGTGAGAGTTACCGGCAGGCATTATGTGTAGCTACATGGGCTGCGAACTGTGCTTCGTGTCTTTGACGAAGCTGCCGTGTGTGCGCAGGTTTGGAGGGCACGACGCTGTACAGCCGCATACAGACGGATGTGCCAAAGACAGACCCCTTCACCGGCCTTTACCTGGGCACCTTTGGGCCGCACGGGCCAGAAGTGCTGCACCTGCAACGCTCCCTGACTGAGGTGCGCACTGCTGCAGCTTGTCAAGACATTTTATTCTTTGCTTGTGCTCATTGATCAGGATATCTAAAGAGCCTGTGCAGCGTGCAGCATACATCAAACACAGGTTTTCATGCATGCATGAAGCAGACAGCAGAAGATGCCATAACGAAAGGTCTGGCACTATGCAGTGCTCTTGCTTGCTGATCTGGTTGTGTTCTCCACCCGGTGCTGCAGTCCCTGTGCTGCTCCGCTTGCACCTGTCCTCTGTGGGTTTTCGGTGCAAACTGAAATTAATACCGCAATGGCTGGCTTGCCTTCGGTGAGGAGTTGTTCATTGAATTGATGGTGCGGCGCTGAAGGATGGGGAGGAGTGCGTGCTGGGCATCAAGCTGACGGGGGACGCGAACGTGCCAGCGGGGCATGTGTCGTTCCGGGCGCGCATCGGCCGCAAACATCGGCGCAGCGGCTACGATCTCATGTACCCGCCCGAGCTGGACATCAGCGCGCGCTACGCCGGCGAGGGCCGCGTCGCCCACAAGGGCTTCAAGGACGCCAGGTCAGCCCCTCCTGCAATCTACTCTCTCTCTCTGTTCTTTCTTCCTGCCTCTTGCCTGAATCGGAGGAGGCTATCACCTTCTCAGATGCTTCTGGCGCTGCCCTTCTGAGACCTGAAGTGCCTGTTGCTCGCTGCAAGTACCTGCCCTCATCTGCTGTCAGCCTCGTCTGAAGACAGCCCCTTGGGGGGCACAATTTTTGTGGCTGCCTTCACCAGCAGGAGAAGAGACCTCCAGGCATTGTGCATGGGAGGCAGGGGCTTTTCCTGTCTAGAGCAGATCCTCATTTGCACTCATCCTTGCGTGGAAGCAACGACGTGGCAGCACTGACGCCATGCTGATGTCATCAGAGTAGAGTTTGAATGATGTGTGATCTGTGCAGGTGGGTGGAGGGTGAGCTGCTGCACTTCAGCGGCAGCAATCCGGTGACGCGGGGCGCGGAGCTGGGCTTTGTGTGGGTGGTGCCCCACGAGCGGCGCTACCTCATCCTCCTCTCGCGCATCGACCTCGACGACCCCCGCCTCAACCCCTGAGCCATGCTATCCACCCTCTCCTCGTGAATTTGAGGGTTCCCATCATATGCTGACAATTTCCTCAATTGCTCTGGCGCTTTAGGGGGTACCAAGGATTTATGAAGGGGGTTGTCTTTTGTACCCACATCTGCAGTTTTGATCAGGCAGAAGGCAGATGCAGGGCATCCTTGGGGCTGCAGGCAATCCTTTATTTAACTCTGTGCGCTTGCAAAAGATACCTTCTGCTTGAAAGAGAGTGATGTTGGGCCTCTAGTGAATGCAGCTGCTCAAGAGGTCTGGCACAAGCTTAACGAGGGACCCCCGAGCCAGGCGCTTGCAAGAAAGTGATGTGGCAATCAAGTGATGCAGCTGCTCAAGAGCTGCGGCACATGCTTTGTGTGGGGTGCGACTTTTGCTTTTCAGTGGGACTACTTTGCGGCGTAAGGCCGCTGTTGCTGTGCTGCGCAGCTGACTGGCTTCTGCAGGGTTCCGCATCATTATGGCTACTTTTTCTCAAGGGATCTGTACTCCTGCACTAAATTTGCTTGATTGAGCTCATCTCGTCCCTGACTTGTAGTCATTTTGTATGCACAATCAGAAGACAACATTCAGAGAGTTCTTGTGGGTTCTCTGCAGTGGTTTTTGGGACTGGGGCACTGCTCAAGACAAATTTTCAACATGTGCTTCAGCAGAAGAGTGTCACACATTTTAGGTAGCAATGAGTAGGGTGCTGTATCATCGCAAGAGTGCATATTACTATTGACATCACACACTGCCATGAACATCCAAGTGCAAGTGCCTGTTTCAGCAAGAGGATGCTCGCTGTAAAAAGCAAGGGCTGATAGCGATCATCAGTCAGGCGTGCACATTCACCTTCAATACATCCCAATCCTACTCAGCTCAACGGCTGAACATCAAAGTCCTCCTCAAATAGGTAAAGGTGGCCAGCATTGACGTAATCTGGCTGGTGCTCTTCGACTTCATTTTGCGGCACATACATATTGCCAAGGCACTGGATGAGGTGTACAAAATTAAATTAAAAGTCTTTTGACTGTCTTGCATGGGATCGGCGAAAAAAGGTGAATAAAATCTTCAGTCGTAGCCCTGTGCAATGGTCCTTCTATCGGGCTTGAGCCCCCGCATTGTGAGAGCTCAGACCCGGGACCATTGCAATCCTGCCTTTGCAGTGGCTATATTTGTGCACTCGCGCGTGCCCTCGCGCAATATATAGCATACATCAAATTCTTGGACCATCGGAGGACCACGTCCCGGAACGGTCCTATCCATGACGGGCTTCCACGGCGCCGCTGCCTGCGGACACCAGACGTGGGATGTACCTCGAAGCTTATTGGGATCCCAATAATGTGAAGCGTGCCCTTGGTAGGTGCTACGCATGCTTTGTGGAGAGTACAAGTCCACGTTGTCAACCGAATAAGCTAGCCCAAAATTCTCCTCTATATAGACTGGAGTCTCGTGCACTGCATCTCAAAACAATCCCAGCACAAAGACACAATTGACCTTCTTAACAACAGATTTCAATCATCGATCGACGCCACCACACAACAACCAACAATGTCTGACGGAGAGGTCAACCGCAACACAGTACGTCTTCAATGCCCCGCCATGCCCATTTGTTGCTGGATGTTGACGTTGAAGACATCGAACGCAGGCCTTGTATAAACGCTTTTTGGGTAAAAGATATGCAATGTGCTCGATGTCAAGTGCTGCACCCATAGTATTTTCGTTTCCCGCCTGTACCGAACGCTAGGTTTCTATGATCAACCCAGAAGTGCTAAGAAGTGTGCCGATGAGGATTCCTCTTCACAGTTGCAGCGTGAATATCGAGATTTGGGTGAATTGATATTTTATTATCGGCAGCTATTCATGTTTGACTGGCTGCGCTTACTTTTGGTCGCGTGGTTCGTGATTGTGAGATCGTGAGCGCGTGCAGATCGAGGGGCAGACCACCGGCACCGGTGCTCCCAAGGAGACGTTCGGATCCGGAAGCGCTGCTCAGTCAGAGGCCGGCAAGAAGGGTGCCGAGATCTCAGGCACGTCCACCTTTAAGCCTCCTTTTGCATAAAGTGGTTCCTCAGGATGTGATCTTGCTTCATTTTTTGCACGGACTCCTCATACTCTCTCGGCTGTTGCAGCAGTATTCACTGTTCACATATTGTTCACGTACAACTTGATGGCCCTGCTGGCTGCCTTTTACTTGAATGAAAGAGCTTAGGGAGTGGAAGAATTCAGGTAGCTGGTGTTGTGCAGCAAACCGCTCTGAGGAGGCTCTGAAGGAGGCTGGCCGCAAGGCAGCCCGCACTCGTGCAGAGCGTTATGGTGAGGAGCTGAAGGTCTCTGCACCAGAGAATGATGACCTGCAGGTGGGCTTTTCACAATTTATCTTACCCACAAGCTGACATGTGCTGAAAACGGCTCTGCAGTCATGTTGCTGCAGGCCCGTGCATGCAGCACCAGAAAAGCTCTTTGTTATTATATATTACCTGATTTTTGGTGTAGCAGTGAACTGTGTGGACATTTTATGCACCAGATTTGATATTTACACATTGCTGTCTTGTCTGCATGCAGGGCACCAAGACCACTGCCTCCTAAGCATCTGCTGCCATGCCAACCATCCTCATGCCAATGACTGGCAGTTTCTAATGAGCATGGCATGGCCCAGCTGCTACCCGAACGTTGGTACATATTGAATGAAAGATGGTTGGATTTTGTTTTGACAAGTGTGTTCAGTCTCTTGACAAACCTCTGACTAGCAGTTTGATGCCACCATTGTAAATTCATGTGTGCAATTGTGTGAATGGTAGTGACTGGTCTGTGTTGTAACATATTCATGATCCAAAGGAAGAAACTTGCATGTCTGCACAAGCATTTTACCATGCCTACTATCAGCTGGTGTGAAGTATTCAGTCAGAATTGCATTCTGTCATGTGCATTAAAGTCTGCAATGGAACTCAGGAGTGCTGTGTGCAAAAACCATACAAATCATATGCTTCCATGCATTTTCTCTTGTCTTTTGTAACACATTGCAACATCACAACATCCTAAACAAGCTGGGCAATTGCCAGTATTGTTGCTTGCAATCTTGACTTGCAAGCCTGACCTTTCACTATTTTCTGCCGCTCGGTTTGACTTCAATGTTTGCATCATTCTTCATTACTGCTGGAAGTCAGATTTTCAATCAACCTCTGAATGTAAACGACTTAAAAGGGTACCTCAACATGTCCGGCTGTTACTTGACAAGTTCATTGACATCTTGCAAGCTATCACTCTCTCCTCCTCTTTGTTGTCATAGCTTCCTCTGTTTGTAACCCATCTACATCCCTTCCATTGTAAGCGGACCCCTGAGGTGCATCCAGCCCTCTATCTGCTGTTGCACACAGCGCGGCAGTGCGAGCCTGCAACTCTCCTGTCGTCAAACCCAGCACACGCCTGTTCTCCGCGCTGCTGTTCAGACCTTCAGCACGCGCGAAAACCCCTTCATCCGCACCTTCATCTCCCTCGATCTCCCCCAGCTCTGCACCCCTCCTCCTGAGCCTAAGAACCTCCTGCCCGGGCCACAGCAGCCCGCCTGTCTCGGGAGGGTTGCCCAGATTATCACCCCTGTATGACCCTCCACCGCTGCCAAATCCCTCATGCACCACCGGCCCCAGCAAAGCCTCAGGGCCTCTGCTGCGCGCACCGACACCGCCGCGCTGCTCAGACTCATATGCCGCCCTGATCTCCGCAGCAAACTCTGCATCCTCATCCTCATTGGACACAGGGTGCTCCAATGCTGGCCTGAGTCTAAAATCAAGGGGACTCTTCCGTCCCTGGTTGGGTCCCACCACCCGGGTGCTCGCTCTGCGGCCCCTGTGAAAGGCAAAGAGAGTTTAGAGAGGCGATGCCAAAAGATCAAGCAGGGCAGTCAGCATATTAGTTGGTTGGGGAAAGGTTGAAAGCTTAGGTTTGCCATCCATGCATGGACCTGTACTCCTCACATGCTGAGAAGGGTGTGTATCAGGTAACAATGTCAGGAGTTCTCACTTCATGCGGGAGTATTGCCAGTAGATCACAAATGCCATTAAAATTGCATAGAGAGGCCGCCTGAAGCTGTCTGTCTGCAGGTCAACCGGCTCTCTGAAGGGCAGCTTGGACTTGTAGATGCCAACCAGGCCATTGCCCAGCGCAGCCATGACCAAATTGTACCTCGAACTGGCCAGGATTGGCGTGAACCCCCGCTCAGGCAGACCCTGCATGGGACAGATCAAGCTGTCAGACTGAAACATCGCGCCTGCAACACTCCTTGTACATGAGCGTAGAGCATACGAACAGGTGCAAGTCCACGCGTGTGACAGTATAGAGATGAAGTGCAGCAGACAATATCAATTATTTACCTGTCTACCACCCTCCTGCGCAAGAACCTCCAGGGGCTGCAATATGATTGCATGCAAGCCGGTGCTGTTGGCCTTGAAGACTTGGATGACATCTCGTGAGGCCAGCAGGACATAGCCCCTGATGGACTCCATCTGTGCTACCTGCGGGGACCCCTGCACGTGTGTCCTGTGCCAGACCTGCAGGCATGAATATGTTGCTCGCTCTGCTTGGTGCAGGAACAATGATTTTGTGACACATCAGATTTTAAGGAGCACAACCAAAGCTCAGCACCCATTTGGAATCTCACCCTGCACTTTGGCAGCTGACCCGTGTGCGATACAAAAATGACGATAAGATGCCCTTCAGCTGTGAGAGCATACACCTGTAAGACACAAAGCGCTAATTTTAGGAAGGAGGGTGCTGATGGCTTGAAGGTAAAGTAGCAAAAGCCGGGGCCATGATGAGAGCGTGAGAGCCGCTCACCCTGTCATACTGTGGTGCTCCTTGATCATTGACTGCCCAAGCAGCGCTGACGATGGTCGAATCATCCATTCCTTGGCAGGCTGCCTTTACAAGGCCAACCAGTTCTGGGGTGGCTGAGGGCTGATCCTTTGGGAATAAAGCTGCAGCAACTCCCCAAGAAGTGATGAAAACAGCCCCCTTTGGGGTCACTTTCACCAGCATGATCTTACCCTCGGCTTTTAAGCGCAACCGCAGGGCCCCTGCAAACAAGCTGCATGCTTATGACATCCATCCACAGTACAACCAATTGAAAGCAATTTCAAATTCCTGGCTTGACAGGTCTACTGTGCGACTCACCATTGCTGCGCCACAAATCCACATGGCCAGAGCCTCTGGCAACCACAAGCTGGTGTGGCACCCTGGGAGGTGCTAGAAAGACCAGGTGCGTTACCGTGCTGTCACTTGCGTCACTCCCTTCAGCACCTGACAGCTGGCGCTCAATCGTGACACTGTGGATCGTCCCCCTCTCAGCAGCGTTCCTGTGCGCCCTGAAAATGCAGGCTTGCCATCTGCTGCTGTCCCCAGTTTTATGCTGTGCAGTGCTTCAGCCAGAAGGGCGTATTGAATATGTCATGAAGTCAAAGATCTTGATAGGAAGCACCTTGAAAGTGAGTAGCGTATCCTGAGTATGGACACGCTCCCATCAGCTAGCCCCACTGCCACGAAAGACTCATTGCGCGAGACCCGGTGGCTTGCAATGGCAGAAATTCGTAGCCTGAGGCCTGCATACAGCAACGCTTTCTCAGCGCCCCGTAAATTGCGAGTACTGCAAAGTGTGCTCTGCCAGTTGCTAAGATGGGGCTATACATTCTTGGCACATCTCAATCGGGTTGGTGTGATGATGGGGGCTTCAACCTGTGTCATGGGCGGCAATGACTTGACCCTCAGGGCTGAGGAACTGCAGGACACCCTTTGCAGTCCCAGCCGCTGCAAAAAGGGCCAGCCCATCCATCTTGGAAGGATGCATAGCATGCAGCGCTGTCACCTCCGCTCCGGTCTGCAGTGCAGCCAACTGCTCAAAGCCGCTTGCCCATGCGGCACCTCCTGATGTCATGCTCCCTTTCCCCACTCCCCTGGCTGAGTTAGTCGCCTCCTTATTGCTGCAAAATCCTGCAATAAAGGTGCACATCATGCAGTCGATTCAGTGGCGGCTGGAGGTGTATGCTTATCCTTGAGGAGCAGGCTGCTGGAAGTTAGTGCCATAAGGGTGTGCTGAGCTGACCTTCAGGTGGTACAGTGGCACTGCCACCCTCAACAATGCCATTGGTCTGCTGGCCATCCTGCTTGAGGCCTCTCTGGAGGGCTGTGAGATCTCTCAGCAGCTGTGCATGCTGCTGAGAAGCTAAATACAGGGCGTCCTGAATATCCCGTGCCGCAGAGATCAGGGTCGACAGCTGCTCTGCAGCATTCCCTATTCCAACAGTATACTGGCCAATAGACAGACCCTGATCGCTCTCGTATGCTGCTTTATCTTCTGAGTCCCTGTTTTGGGGTTCAGGTGGGCCAGTGCTATGCTCTTCAAGTTGAGCTTGGATACCACAAGTGTGAATGATCAAAAATGCGAGCAAAGCAACTGAAGCACGTCTGAATATCATTCTGCCCTAAGGTGTTAGCAACAAATACTTTTTGCAAAGGGAAGCGTCATCTAGCTTACTGATCTAACTCTCACGGCAACCACAACCAGATCTAGCACATACCTAGACAGCATCATCAAGCGATGTAGGAGACGAGTTTAATAATCCAGCATGATGCTGGAAGGCAGTTCGTGCAATCAATGAGGGACAGAGTATTTTCCTTGGACTGATGGTAGCTCCGCCCGGAGCGTATCGCCCAAATGCAACTACGTTTCTCAAGAAGCTCCCTGCAATAGCACAGTTTCCTTCTTCTCAGCACCCTCATTTGCGGTGTGTCTCAAGCACACAGTCTGTTAAGGTGCTGAAAGACCCAGATCTGTTACGGAGCAGGGCAAAGTGCTGTTTGGACACAAGGGAGGGGAGGCACTTTGGCGAGAGGTGCACCATGGCTGACGTGGGCTCAATTCAGCAGGCTAAGCTCGTGTTGCTAGGGGATATGGGAGCTGGAAAATCATCTTTGGTTCTCAGATTCGTCAAGGGCCAGTTCTTCGATTACCAGGTGCTCAATATAAAAGTGGCTCCAATTTCGAGGGATGCCACTTTGCCATATTTGGCCCTCGAGGGAGCCAAATTTTCATGAGATCGTGAATGGCAATGAATGATATAGTGTACGAGAGTGAGCTTACGACAGCTGGGTTTGTTGGATTTAGTATTTTGTTCAACTTGCTCTCCTGGGTTTTCTCGCCTGTTCTTTTGTGCCTTGATCTGCGCGTCTCTTGTCTAAGACCCTCTGTGATGCATCGTGTACTTGATAGTGATGTTGCAGAGCGTAACTGATGGATTAAGAGGCGTCCTCTGAGGATGCGAGTGGGCTTCTGGGCAGGTGCCATAGCAACTTTTCTTACTCATGTGATGCATCCTGCAGGAATCAACAATCGGAGCAGCCTTTTTGACAAAAACAATCCCGGAAAAGGGTGTCAAATTCGAGATTTGGTGAGTCCAACAGTTCATAGCCAGACTGATGCTGTCAATGTCGCCCTGGGAAACCAACCTTGGTCCTTAGTCTGCTTCTCCGACCTCATGTTCACATTATTGCTTCTGGTATTCACAGGGACACAGCGGGCCAAGAAAGATATCACAGCTTGGCGCCTATGTACTACAGGTACCTAGTTCAAGTTCTCCTCTTCTGCTCAAGTTATGCAACCAATTGGTGCCACACATCTATGATGCAAAGTGTCTGCCTCTGTGGAAGTTTGTTTTGGTAAGGCAGCAAGATTAGAGGACCTTGGATGAGCTGCTGAATGACAGACTTTGGAATCGCAGGGGGGCTGCAGCAGCAGTGGTGGTCTTTGACATCACCAATGCAGAGAGCTTTGCCAAGGCCAAGAACTGGGTGAAGGAGCTGCAGCGGCAGGGTAACCCCAACATGATCATGGCCTTGGCCGGCAACAAAGCCGACCTCGCAGCGCAGCGCGCTGTCACCTCTGAGGATGCAAAGGTGTGTCTTCATCATGCTGCTGCTGTCAGATCTTTGCATCATGCTGATGACAGTCGGCCATCATCCTTACTCTACCTGCACACATCACTGTCACAAGGGTCAGGTTCAGGGCAGGAGTTGACTATGAAAGGTTCCACAGAAGGTGCAGAGCCTGATGCGTGGGACTGATACTACCAAGCCTGAAACATGCATGCATCCCTTGGAGCTGACAGCACTTGAATGCCCCAACGCTGCTGTGTGGGTGCTGCAGGCGTATGCGGACGAGAACAGCCTCTTCTTCTGGGAGACAAGCGCGAAGACGAACGTCAACGTGGCAGAGGTGTTCCATGACATTGCCGAGCGGCTGCCGCGCGCGTCGGCAGCGCCGCAGCCGCCAGTGGGAGGCATCACTCTCACTGAGACCGTCCCCGAGCGCGCCAAGAAGTCAGCCTGCTGCTCCTGAGCTTCATCTCCACAGTCTGCTGTGTCAAACCTAGCAGTATGTCACTTGTGAATCACCTTTCAAAATGGGATCACACCGTGCTTGCATCTCATGCGTGCGAGCAGAATCCACAGATGTCTCTCATTGGATGGTTTCAGGACAATCCCTCATCCCACGCCAGAAGCTGCAGGATGTCACGGGTTTGGTTGCGTGGACACATTTGCAATTGGTTGGGTTGCAGAGCCAGGTCTTCCTGCTTGGCTGCACTGCTCAAGATCTGTGGGGGTCGTTGCCTTGATGCTGCTCCGCATCTGAAGTGTCGGTCAGATGGGGCTCGAAAGGACAAGAGTGTTGCCACGTCTGCTATTGCTGCTTCATAGCCGCTTAGATTTCTTTGAGAAGTTTCTTGGTAGTTTGCATGAAACCTCCCATAATATATATGTACATGTAGAAAAGGTGAGCTTGAAATTAGTTAGGGCCTGATTGTGTGGACGAATTGTGTGCGCTTCACACATCACAGCCCCTGTACTGTATATGCTGCCGAGTGTATTGTATGTCCGAGTAATTTTCAGAATGGTCTGCCGTGGCTAATAGATATTGCAGACTTGCAGTGCATAGATGCATGCCCAACAAGCATGTGCATTGGAAACCCCAATTGCTTGCATCTGTGTTTCATGCTCCCGTTCCTCCGCACTCGCATATTATGGTAAAACTTCTGTCATTGGTCATTGTCACTCGCCCAAACTGGATTTCCTTACTATGGGCTCGTACTAAAATTCAGCCAGTAGCGCCATTGATAATTATCATCTACTACCAAGAAAAAAATTTGCATGCCATGCAAGCCAAGCCTGCTTCTCTGTTCAATTGAAATGGAGCCTAAATGAGGGCTGTGCAGACCTTGCCTGAACTTTCCAACTCACAAGTGGAGCTGGAACTGTATTTCCCCTGGTGCTACAAATGTCCTACACAACCTACAAGTCAACAGAGCTCAACACTATGGGGGACAAGTGAAGTGGTCTGTGGACTGAACCCCTCTATAACTAGGCAAAGATGTATCAAAACCTGGACCACTCACTTCACATGACAGTGCCCACACCCCATGTTCCTTCCATTCCGCACTTCAGTTTCCTCAATGCTTGAAGTTCCTTTGTTCTGTTTTGACCTTAAATCTCTGCAAGACATGCGAGGTTCTGCTGCATGCAGAAAGTGCCCCCACGGCCTTATACCCGGAGGTATCGCAGCCTCCAAGCAAGCCAGAAACCCGTGCAGCAGAGGCCGGCCCCTGCTGCTGCCCCAGTCAGAAGCAGCTCCCAATCTGCCATGCCGCAAGTTCCCATTGGCCGCCTGTGCTGCCCTCTCTGCTCCACAGCTGCCAGTAGACTGTTTATATCTCCCTCCACCTTCTGCAGCCTGCACATGCAAGATACACCACCGTCAGGACAACCCATAATATGTTACTTGCACGCCATAGGAAGGATGACACGAGCTTCTGTGAGAGGCAGACAAGGTAGCAGAGGGTGAGCTGAATGCACTTCAGAAAGCCGTGGGCATGAACACGCAAAACGGGGCCAAGAGAGTAGTAGGGGCGCACTGCTGCTCCAGGGCAATCAGTGTATCGTGGAGTGTTCTGGGATGCCGAAGCAGCACATCCGGCTCTTCAGGGGCGACACCTGTACAGGCAACAAACATGCGTTAGCATTTTGAGCCCATTTTGCTATGCATTTGCTAACCAAAGTGTGTGTAGAATGATGTTGTGACTGCTTTCTAAGCAGGAGCATTCAAGAAAGAAGCCAGGATGAAAGCTAAAAAAGACTGTCTTGTCAGTGCATAGTCTAGAAGAAAGTATGAAATGGCATCTGATGAAAAGGAGCTGCTCAGATGGTCTGCAGTCCTTCGGTTGCAGTAATCTGCCGCAACAGTACTTGTAAGAAGCCAGAACAGGCGCAGTATATTTTCAATCTCCAGAACGCACCCCTCGGGCACGGCGGGGCTTTTGCGCAGTGTTGCCGCCCTCAGTCTGGGGGTTTTTGCCGTGGAAGAAGAGCTCATCCAAGCTCTCAAAGCGGCGGTGCGACGTCTGAACTCCGGCGTGCACCATCATGCTGACGGCGTTGCCTCCTCCCAGCTTGGAGGGAGACGCATCGGGGCTCTGCCACCGGCCTGAATTGGCATGGACAGCTACAGAACATCACTGGGGCCCTCGTGCGGTGCGCAGTCTCTGAGCAGAACCCTCAGAACAGCTTGGGCTGATGGGTCTTATGGTCACGTTGCAGGGATTGCTGGGGAGATGATGCATGGATGGGACCGCAGTCCTGGTCTGGCCGGGGAAGGATAATGTACAGGCCTATAGGTGAGGTATTAGCTAAGAGGTACACAGAAGAACAGGAGGCTGGACGGGAGAGGCAGTTGGGCCGTGGTGTTGGGGGCAAGTGCTGCATGTGGGACCGGCAGCTCGACCATACAGGGAGGGCCAGGGGAAGTGTGTCAAAGGTGACCGGGGGAAAACGGGCGCTTATGGGTCTAGGGAACCCTTACGGTATTTCTCTAAAGTTTATATTATATGGCCTGCCCACATCACCATCTAAATCTGGCAACAGAATGCGCCGGACGAGAATGTCTGGGAATGGGTCTAATTTGGGGATCCTGCGGTACCACGAGGGGAAGGGGCCAGGGAGGAGGGAGGCTTGGAAGGGGGCACATTTCATTCCTGCAGTGAGTACTTGAGCTCAAGGGAAGGTAAGGAGCGCACTGGAGCGCGGGGTGGCACCGTCCTCGAGGTCCTCGCTGGCATCGTAGTAGATGGATTTGCAGGAGGCGATCGAGAGGGAACGTGCGGTGACGCCGCCCCCGACGGAAGCTTCCCCGGAGCCGCCGCGCGCTGACATGGCGGGGTCCCCGCTGCGTGAGCTGAGTGTGATATCGCCGCCGGACGGCAGCCGCCCGAAGTTCAAAGGCTTCATGTCCTTCAGCGCCTCTGCCCTCTGTCACAGAACATGCACCATTCATTTCATGCTGGTGTGAGAGAAGCAGAAAATCTCACTTTCAGCTTTTCTAAAGAGCCTAGTGCAAATTTGCGCTTTGAAGCATTGCAAATAAGTGAGGACATGTGATACTATTTTGGTTGGGAGATGAAGAAAAATAACGGGTGCATTGTGTACCATCTGGTCTGCGCCTTCTTTGGCGGCACGTTTGCAGTAGTCCACGAATCTGTCGGCCACCGTGCGGCACTCCCGGAGCATGATCTTCTCAACGATGCTGCGGATGGCCCACAGCCACTTGAACTGCTCGGCTGAGCACTTCAGCTTGGTGCAGACCTGCACCACCAGCTTGCACGTCTCACCCTGGCAGCTGGGCCACCTAGATACTAACCAAGCAGACTGCAAGGCTTATCCTGGCTTGCTGCGTTCCTGTGGCAGTGCATGCATGCATACAGTGGCACTTGCAAGGCTTCATGAGGCAGTGAATCACCTTGCACGAGTCTCCGTCCTCTCCTACGGCAGTCACATGGAAGCGCACATCCCCGATGGGCACATCGCCCATGCCCGGCACAAACAGGCTGGGGTGGGAAGTCATGGTCATGCTCTTCACTGTTCCCTCCTCCCCCTCAATTTCCAGGTGCTGCTGCTCCACCACCTTGACCACCTCGTACCCTGCACGCATGCGACAGGAAAGATGAAAGCAATTCATATGCCTGTCCAACTCGGATTTGCATAAGAGTAGGCGGATGCTGCGGTGATCTCTGTAGACAAAAGAAAAATCACTAATTTTGCTGGTGTTGAGTGGTGCAGCTAGCACTAGCACTGGGTGATTATGAAATTGAATACGGCGCACCGATGGTCTTCTTGACCCAGCCTGGGGCCTGATAGGGTGCTAGGAAGGCAATGCGTCGGTTTGGGCCATCCCATGCCGACACACGGATGTTGTCATTGTTGTACGTTTCTCTGTGGCAATTGACGATTGTGTCTGCTCGCTTGAATAGCTCACAAAAGTCCTGTGATGCAGTCACCCCATCCATGTCATGCTTGGCCTATGTCTGTGAACCTGCCTATAACGACACAGGACTGGGCAACCTGAAACCGCTGTCCATTTCTGCTATTCGTCCCTACAATGTAAAATGTGCTAAAACGACGAGCACAAGGAATCCTGGCTAAAAAGAAAGCCGCCTTCATACGGGTAGGGATACTTGGCTTGTATGCATTTGAAACAAGGGTGTCACACTGCACGTTGCCCAAGTACCCAGCTTCGCACTGGCAGGACATTATCGATAGGCTTCTTCGTCAAGTATTGCCAGGAAATAAAAAGAAACCAGCTAATTGCCAATTAGTTCAATTTGGGTAAAACACATCAATTTGTGGATGGAAACATAGGAGCTATAGCAAAGCTCATAGATGCTCACCGCCACGCTGCAAGGGATATCCATGTCAATAGTGTCTTCTTTCACCATGTTGAACGTTTCTCAGCCAATTTTGTGCCTGAAAGCTGGTGCCGCAGGTGTGTCAACCCCTTGGAGACCCCAAGATGGCCTCGGAAGCTCTTGCGCGTCACTAACTTCCCGCCTAGCTCCACAAAAGCAGCATCCAAGGATCTCAGGTATTGCCGACACACTCCCGATGGGCTAACGGGACACCGATACTGCTTTCAGGTTACAACGACAGTACTAGCAGATCTTAAGGGGTACCGAAAGCGTCAATTCAAAGGCGGGAAATACTACACTCGGTTCGGGACTGGTGTTTACAATACACAGTTTTTCGGTCAATTCAGAATGAAGGGAAGTACTTAATTTTCAAGGAAGGGGATGCTGTCGGTGACTGGATTGAGTTGGGGACCCCCCTCTCAACCCCCCGATTGCAGTCACGGAGAAGCCAGAGCCTCTGGCCTAACCTGCCTCAGGAGGAATTTTCAGCATTGAACATCATGTGCTGTTTCTTGGTGCCCTGCTCTCCTCAAATCATGACAAAACACTGAAGCATGCATGCATGGATTTGGCATGCGCTTTTGTGCCTCTCAAACTTTGAGAAGCAAGAAACTTGAACTTGCTCAACAGAGGCTATTTTATGCCGTAGTGGAGCACCCAGCGAGTGCTCTACTCAGTGTCTGTCAGCTTGCTCGTTTGACCCAGGCACTGTGCCTGAATGCAGGCACTCAATGCATAAGGCCAGCAATAATGTGGCGTGGCGAAGTACTCTCTAAGACTCTTGAAGGGAAGGCCTTGCCATGCACAGACACTCAGTGACAGGCTGTCAAATGGTAGACACTGTCAGTCTGCCAAATGCGCATAGACCAGTCTTCCGTTCCTGACACTAATCACACAGACATGCATGATACAGAAGGACCAGCATGGTCCAACTGCGGTCAGCGCTGCGTGAGCGAGATGCGCCCCCCTAGGGCCCTTGGCAAAGATCCAAAGAGGGGGCAATTATTGGAAAATGCACTGATTAAAGCTGAGGAGCTACTGTACATCAATATGTGAACTCTGCTAGCAATAGTGTCCCAACAAATGCACCCAATTGTACAGCATTTCAAATGCGTTGCTATATTAGCTTTTGAAGTTCTCCAACAAAATCTGCAGAGCAACTGCAACGAACCTAGACAACCCAGCACAGCGTTTCAATTTCCTGCAAATATGCAGGCCCAACATATGTTTCATACATTGGATAGGGCGCCAGCCCCATTTCAATGCCAGAAAAAGGCTGGACAACTTGAGAAATCTCATCAATCTGGCAGCTGACCATTTGCGTCCCTCCATTGCAGCGCCATAGACCGCATGGCATTGTTTGGCACCAAATGTTTGTTGGCCAGCCGTTTGTTGGTCATGGGTGAAGTAGTGTGGCCACGGCGCAGCCCACGCCTCAATGGCTGCCCTCGAGTAGGTGAAGCCATCCGCAGCCACAACAGGATTCTTAAGCAGGTCCTACACAGGAACAGCACCTCAGTGAGAGCCAACTCCACGAGTACCACAAACCTACAGAAACCTGACTCTTACCTGACAATCAAGATGAGAACACAGAACTGCGGTTCACTTGACCGTCTTGCATGCAGGCTTCGATGCTGTCACCTGTGTGATCGGGCAGGTGAGGTTGGGAGGCGGTTGAAGACTGCTGGCAGTCACACCGCTGGTCTCTGAGAACAATGCTCCCCTTGCTGCCAGACAAAGTGGCACTGGCTTGCTGAGCGAGAGTAACAGGGTCGGTGGCCCCGGGGGGACAGGTGCACCTGCAACAGATTTAAATTTCAGTCTATGATATCGTCCAGCTCCTCCCAAGATCACAGGTCTCCTTATTGTCTGCTTTCAAAATTGCCATCAGCTTGATATGAGATCAGCACCTCAAGTTGCAAGGCTTTCCTTGCAATGAGGAAAAATATTGCTCGAGCCATCTCAGGCCAAATCTTCCTGCAGACACACCGGATGTTGGGAGCTGATGTGCATAATTTACCAATTTGAAAGAGCGCTTAAATATGCATAACAGAAGAGGGAGGAGCACAGATGGTGTAATGTGTTGGAGACTGCGTACCCAGACATTTCAAGCGCCTCTGTCGCTTTTTTTCCTGGATGGTGAGCATGATGCAGCAACTGTAGCGATTCAGTTCACAGTATCGGATGTAGCCTTTAAAGAAGCTCACAACATCTTTTGGCAGCGTTGGCTCACAGCGGTCGAGCGCATCCTTAAGGCCACGCATGGTGCCTTCAAGAACTTTTTCACTGTTCACTGCAACGCAGGCATGATCTTATAACACCATAATGACTTGATCTCTTTTGGTTGCTGGCAAAAAGTCTGGGGGGAAGGACTCACCAAGTCCGTTAGGCTTTTGCAAACATCGGATACCACCTCTCTGATGAGAAACGGCACACTTCTTTTCTGAGAAATGGTAAAAGCGTGCGCAGATCAACCTCCAGGTTCAGGTGGCCTTTGCGGGTGTGCGTGCTTCTTGTTGGCCAGACTAACTCTTCGCCTGCGGTGCGTAATTGTCTGGCTTGAACATGATGGGGCTCATACCTCAGGAAACCTCAGAGGATCAGAACTCGTCGACTGCTTGATCACCTCCTGCCACTGTCAAGTATTCCGGGTTTGGAGGCAGCACGCGATAAGGGTTGTAATGGCAAGGCCCTCCCTTTACGTGCCACATGACTCTCGGTGGACTGAAAAAGAAGACGCAAACAAACGAACGAAACCCGATCAGAAGAAGACGTCCCGCTCCCCTTCAAGTACATTGCATATTCATCAGAGAGAGTGTGCAGAGCCATAGTGAGATAGCCATAAGGTACTTATTTCAGATGGATTCCCTGCGTGATTAAATTCGAATAGAACAATGAAGTCTCGCCATGGATATTATTGCTGCACAAGAATCACATTTAAAAAAAAATATTTGTTAGTCATCACGTGAGTAAAGCGATGAGGAAGACAAAGAGAGCATTAGACTTGCGACTATTGCATGGTACAGTATGCACATGCACCATCAGTGAGCAATGCAGAGGGGTGAGCACCAGGAACACCTCAGCCTAGTAACCTGCAGGTACTGCATCTGACAAGTACTACCGGCTCCCCAAAGTGGAGACCTGGCAGCCAGCACCTATGGGCGACAAGGCTGGGTTGTGGTACAGCTGAGGTGTGAAATATTTCGAAAAGTGTTATCAATCATTTCAGGTTACCCCTATATTACACTCCTGCAATCAGCCGACCAGAGCTAGGCCTATTGATTGAAATCAACCATGCTCTCTCGTACAAATCACCTCTCAATTTTCTTTCATAAATTCAGCAAGTTGTTCAACTCGGTAGCTCGACGAAGGCAATCAACACATCACTAGAATGCCCAAAAACACTGTCCTGGCCAAAATCACCATTGTGGTCAGCAAGGCAGTTGCACATGATCATGACCACAGACAGTCATGCTTTCCTAATACTGTTACAGAGACATGCGTTGTTGGAAGGTCCGATATGGTACAATCAACGGCGCGCGCGCGATGCGCGTCCCTTGAACCCCTTCTTGCCGCCCCCATTGCGACCGCCCTCCAGCCGCCGCTTCATGACCTGCGCGCGCGCCGAGTCCGGCAGGGACTTCTTTTTCAGCTTTTGCTTGTTGCTCGACCCACCGGTCTTCTGCTTCCGCCGGCTGGCCGACGCGCCAAACTCGCGGCCCTCCCGGCCCTCCAGCACGCTCGCCATGCGCTCCGCCTTGTCCTTGCGCGACTTCTGCTTGCTCGTCAGCGCATTCGGGTCCACCCTCCTCTCCCCGATGGTCGCTCGCGCATCCTGTGGGACACCCGGCACCCACGGCATTCATACCATTGCCTGCCTGCCGCTAAAATGGTACGGAGTGGAGCAGTGTGCCCTTAAGGGATATTGGTCCGTCAGAAGGGGATTGTGGCACAGCATTGAGAGTGACAGGTGAGTGCCGCAGCGCACCAGCACCCAATCTTGTGCGCCAGGGTTGATCTTGCATGGGTTACACCAAAGCTCGCATGCAAGGGAACATGTGCGAGGAGCCTTGACACCCTGCGATTGATTCTTTGCCTGCCACACATGGCAGGCAACCAAAGCAAATTGTATGCAGAGCAGGCTCTAGCCCATGCGAGGCACAGGACAGGTGCCTTGCCTGCTCTGCCATGGCTTCAACTGCCTCGTCCTCGGCTTCTGCGAGGAGGCGTTCCCGCTTGGAGGCGCTCTTGAGACCGTGCTTGCGCATGACACCCTCCACCATCTTCCTGTGGCGCAACTCCCGGATGCGCTCAAAGTCCTCCTCCGTCAGAATTCTGCCGTACTCCAGAGGCTCCTACGCACATCACGCGCGGATATTTGGTTTCTCTCCAAATATCTTGGTTGCAAACAAGAGACTATTAGCCACAAGCTTTGGTGCAGAGGGTGTGAAAGCAGGTCAGCAAAGGTGGAGAAGGAGCAATGCTTTTGTCGTTGAAAAAACCCTGACACGCAAATGTTGATGAGCTGAACAGAGGGCTGCATGGAAACAGATGACAAGTTGTTCTGATCCGGCAACTGCTCACCGCTGGCGGTGCTGTGCCGCCCGCGTCGGACACTCCTGCCGCCTGGTCCGTCCCGCCGCCGTCCTCTGCAAGTTTCAAGCGCTTCTTTCGCGCGTCCTCCAGCTGCTTCTTGAGGCTCTGCATGCTTTCAGGGTCCGCTGCCTGCTTCCTCTTCCTGTCCTGCCTCTTGAAGGCCGTTGCACCCTCTCCTCCCCTGCCAGAAGGGCCGGCCTCACCCCCTCGGCTGCCCACAACCTCAGCATCTTCATCATCACCAGAGCTGCCCAGCTCCAGGCTGCCCTCCTTAGCATCTTCCTCTTCCCCTTCAAGCTCGAACTCCACATCGCTGCCGCTGGCACCATCACCCTCTTCCGCCCCCTCATCGTCCAGATCCAACTCACTGCTACCCTCTTCTGCATCTTCCTCGTCAGACGCCGCTGCTGCTGCTGCTGCATCGTCCAAAGCCTCAGCAGCATCCTCATCTTTGAATACAAGCTCCTCTTCCTCACTGCCTGACTCCTCACCCTCACTTCTTTCTTCCTCCTCATCACCTCTCTCCTCCGCATCCTACACAGAAGGTAAGAAATTATACTTATGTTACAGCAAGAGGAGGTCGAGGGAACGTTTGATCAGCAGGAAACCCAGAACGTGGGCAGGTATTTCTCAATGGAAGCAAGAGAGGCCACACAGAAAGTCAGGGTAGAGAAGCCTGAAATTTCTCTCAAGGTTCAATGAAAGAGCAATGCCGGACCTGCAGCAGCTGGGCGCCCTCCACGCGCGACTGCACTCGGGAGGCGCCATAGGACAGCGGGGCGGCCTCCAGGTCGGCGCCGCGGCCGCGGTCCTTCTTCTCGAGCATGGACGGGTTGAGCTCCCGGAACAGGCCGATCAGGCCGCGCGCCGCAGCCGCCACCTCCTTGTTGCGGAACTTCTTGTACAGCACCAGGTCCTGCACAGAACCCCAACCACAGTCCGCACTCAGGCCCACTTTCCTTTCGGTAAACTTTGTGTCCATGCTCAGAAACACCAGTTCTTAACAGAGACACCAGGCCTTTCTTTGAGCCAAAGGCATGCTGCCACAGGCCTGGCAAGCAGGCGGAATGGCGCTGTGTTGCTCTCGGAATTTGTTGCACGGGCGTCCTGGACAGGCAAGATCCTTGCATGTGAGGCAAGGCATGCAGCTTTGACAGCGCAATGCAAGGGGGAAAGGGGGTATACCTGCAGGAGGTCGGGGGTCATGACGAGGGGCGTGCGGGTGCACAGCTCGCGCACGGTCTTGAGGCCAAGCGTCATGACCTCGGGCCGCGCGCGGTCGTGCACAAAGGAGTCTACCAGCTGACGCAGCACCGGCGCCAACACGTCCGGTGGCACCAAGTCGTGGCATGCCTGCAGCGTGTGACAAACATATCAGGTACAACTTCCTGGAAATTTCTAGAAGTTTCTTGTAGAAAACTATTGTACAAATCACAATGAAGCCACTCCAAAGGCTCCGGCGCAATCTAGGTGGGTGGAGAATGTTCTGCTACACCAAGGTACTCTAACGCTGTGGACAGCACAGAGGGAACAGTTCCTTGCTGGGGTTGCTTAGAAAGATAAGCCGCAGCATAGATCAAGCACACTTTATGGGGGCTGATTTGATAGCCAAGAGGTGTGACTGACCTGGACGAGGGTGGCCAGGAGCTGGGGGACATCGCGCTGGTGGGGCTGCAGGTAGCGCTGCATGAAGGGGTAGAAGTTGAGAAGCAGCAGCTGGTGCACGCCGATGACCCGGGACACCAGGGCCATGATCGCCATGCGCGTCTCAAACTTCTCTCCGGAGCCCTTCTGCAGCCGTGCAAAGAGTTTCTCCGCAAATGTCTGCACGCAGCCGCACACACAGAGGAACATTCATTCAGCGCACACCTCTCTGATGATTGAGAAGATCATAGGGACCACACAGAAATCGTGGTAGGTATGAAATGTGACTAATGTAGGCATTAGAAGGCAGTCTACATGCAAAGCATCTGTGCCAGTCAGTCATCATAAGAGCTAATAATCAGTCCCCACTCTTTGGAGAGGTCATGAGGAAGGCAGCTAAATTGTCATCATCCTGGCAGATGCTCCTTTGCAGTTTCCCATTTTGCTAATCCGAATAAATGCGTGTACACCATGACTCAGATATCACCAAAAACACTCCTGCAATCTAATTCATAGTCAGTCTCAGAATGGCCGGTCAGAAATCTCGTGTGGAATGTCACAGCACCAAGGCGCTCCAGGTACGAATACATTGATCATCATCCCGGCCATTCAGTACACCTAAGTCCTCCACAATCACACCTGCATCCCACTCTGCAACTATTGACTTGTACAGGATGACAGATAGGAAAAATAAATCACCTGAGGGTCGTGCAGCAGCTGGATAGCTGCAAAGCCCTGGGTGGAATCCACCTTCTCTCTGCGCTCCTGCTTCTTCACTGTTGCCATCACCCGCTTCAGCCTGGCCATCTTCTTCTTCTTGCTGGATGGAGTCCCCTGCCGCGCATGCATGCACACATCAGCACCAAAACTTTCGTGGGCGCTCACCATGAAAATAAAGTGGCCTTCCAGAGGCAAAACAATCAGGAGTGCCTTTCTGAAAATCAAGACCAGTTTTGAAGACGAGGATAAACATTATGTGAGTGACATGAGCAGTGGATCACCTTTTTGGATGCATTGTAAACTTCTGCTTTGGAGGGGTTGACAGCCTTGACGCCCTCAGCGTCAATGTCGTCTTCGCCATCCTCTGAAGCCTCGTCCTGCCCCAGGAAGAACTTCACTGCCGCCAGCAAGATCCTGGGGCTCTCATGCAGCGCCGCGCTCGCTGTGAACAGAACAGACAACTCAGCAACCTACACAATAGCAGCTCACGAACCATTCGCAAATTGCATGACAATTGCAGGTTTATTGACTTTGTCTCTGTCCTGCAAACTTGATTGCGCAGCATAAATCAATTCCCTCGCATTTCACCACAGCAAGTTCAGCAGGGCTGCAAGCAATATCAGGAGGTGGACAGTGGGCGCACCTATGACATTGGCGGTGCGAGCATCGCGCCAGACTTGGCGCCTCCACAGCTCTGTGAGCACAGCCAACGCCGGTTTGGCAGCAGCTTCGCCCTCATTAGCAAGGCAGCCGTAGAGGAAGTTCTGCAGGGACCTGTTGAGCCGCTCGTTCCGCTGCTTCTGATTCGCGCTCTTTATGTCTGCAGAGCATGAACACATACCATCAAGCATCTTCAAAACCTAATACTTCTCGGCTGCATGAGCTCATTTTGGTCCTGGGGTGATGCGGGTCACACCTGCAATGATGTGGCGAAAGAGCATCTGGCGCAAGTCCTTGTCCTGGCATCTGAAGAGGCGGAAGAAGAGAGGGTGCAGCTCGGTGGCAGTCAGCTGCCCTTTGTTCCTGAGCAGGATGAGGGCCTTCACCAAGCCCCTGCGCAGTGCTGGGTCCAGCACTGCATAGTGGGTCTCAAGGAGCTGTATGATCTCGGCAGTGAAGCCCTGTGTATCCTTGGGATAGCATTGGCTGACCTGCATTTAAACGCAGCATCGTCAATCGCAGAGACGTTGAGAAGCTATCCTCGAAAAGCGCAATATCAGAAACCAATTCCATGCATACCTGTGCAACGAAGTGCACCAAGTCTGCGAACTCCCGAGACTCTTTGCTGGGCTTGAGATTGAAGATGTCCAAGGAAGCTTTGTAGTGGCGGAACTGTGCGATCACAGCACTTAAGTCACCTCACAACATCCAGGGAAAAAAACTCGCCGCCTCTGACTAGAAAAACCAACGATAACATATTTCGCACCTGCAATTTGAATTCATCAGCATAGCCATCCGGATCACGCTTAATATTCGCCTGCAAACATAGCAACAACATCAAGCTCGAAGCCAGTTTTGAAGCAAGCCGTCAGTGGCTAGATGTGAAGATAAAGCGAAGACTGGGAAGATCAGACGCCGTTGGGACATTCCTTGAATAACTTCAACACAATCGTAATGTCTGTTAGTGTAATCATATCCTAAAGTACTTTCTGCGGACCTGCAAAGCGAGCAGATCTGCCCCACTTCTGGCTTCGGCGGCCATTGTGCTATGTTCCTGCCTAAGTGCACGCCTAATTTCGTATAGATACAATCTGAGAACCAAACATCTCTGACGGACTTGAGCAAGGCGCAAGAATAGCTCAGCTGCCAGACGCATTTGCATGTTCTTGCCAAGTTGGGCCTCGCCTGAATAGGCAGCTGCAGCATAGCATAGCGAGGCTGCCAAAACTCGCCTTCAGGGACGAGCAAGCTAAAATATGCTCGAATGATTAATAGCGATGTAAATGGTGGAAAGCGCTGATTGTGATTGACACAAGAGATTTATAATTCTATACTAGGCATTTCTCACAAAGTGATCCTTGATTCCAGACCTTTCTATAGTGCAATCGAGGCGCATAGGAACGATCATGTTCAGCAAATTTAATATATGGAGATCCCGAAGCTCAGCCTGTTGACATGGAATATCTGGTAAGCAACTTCCTTCTTGCAGGGACGATGGTTCATCCTCTGGACCAGTTTGACCAATTACTTGTGCATTTATTTGTGCATTAAGTTAGAATTCTACCGAATAAGATAATAATAGGTTTTCTATCATTGCTGGAATTATGGCGTTAGATCATCAGAGCTTTGGCATTTCCAGGCATACTGGAGCCTGTGAGGCGCATAGAATAGATGCAATCTCCAAGATCATTGCGCAGCTCGGCTGCCCAGATGTAATTTGCCTGCAGGTAGCTTCCCTTGTGTTCCATTCCTGGCGTCGAAACTGAGACTTCTTTTCAGCATGCATATGCCAACCCTGCAACACTCTCCCACTGCTGTTCTAGGAAGTCACTCATGTGACACTTGAGCAGCTCTCAGAGACAGCATGGTGGAACAGCTACCACAAAAGCACGGATGTCAAAGGCGCCCAAAAGCGCCAGGAGTGGTACTTCACAGTTCTGCTCCTGAAAACATCCACATTCGTTTTGGAGAGCCGTTTTCTGGAGAAGCTATATCCAAACACAACCATGGGTGCGCATGTGCCTAAGTCCAGTGCTCAGCACTGTTACACACATGTCGTGGGACTGCTATATCATTTACAAAGTGTCTGCATTGTGGGGAGAACATCATCTTGCTGGTGCAGGTAGGTATTTGCTAGCAGCTCAGGCAAAAGCGCATGGGACCAGCTTTTGCTTTGCATGCTGTCATCTTGAGAGCCCCGGTGGCGACAGGGATACCAAGATGCTCCTTGGCCGCACACGTGTTGAGCAGGCCAGTCAGGTGACTTCCTGCTTTCTTTTGTGCAACTCTTTGCAGTAATCTGCTTCGAATTGCACTGGTTGTTGCTGCTCATTCGTTAGATCTGTTGAATGGGTTCATTGGTTGCAGGGTTTCAAGTTTCTGGAGAGTCACTGCTCGGGTGAGATCTTGGTAGCTGGAGACATGAATTGGATTGAGGATGACCAGCCTCCCTGGAAATTGCCTGACAGCTGGTGAGCGCTCTTGTCCTTCCCTTGGATGATGTGATCAAGTGGCTGGATCGCTACAACGTTTAGATTGGACGGGGGAAATGCTCAGTGGCTTGCTCAACGAGGGTCATGGATGCCTTTTTGCGCAGGTGTGATCCATGGGAGGTGCTGTGGCCTGAGGACCCAGGCTACACATATGACTGTCATAGGAACCAGATGCTGCCCTGGAACGGCTACCGATCCAGGCTTGACAGGCATGCCCCTTGCAATTCTCGGCACGCAGATGTGGTTCCAATTGCTGTGTACATTGCTGTTGACATCAACACTGGAGTGCTGGAAAGGAATGCCGTAAATGTGCACTAGATTCAGCAATGTCTTGGTGGTGCAGGATTTGGTGTAGGCTACGGGAGTGGAAACCGATGCACATTGAGCTTGTGGGATTATCCAAGCTCAAGAACGTCCGAGCACTGGACAACAAGAGAGTCGTTCTTCCATCTGACCATTTTGGCATCTATGTTGTGTTTGTTAAGCGAGCAAGCCCTGGACGGCGAAAGGCGGGAAGTCTGATGTCTCCTTGAACCTTTGTCCAGTGCTGTGACATCTCAAGCTCATTGCTATCTCAATTTGCAACAGGTATGCCTCAACTGTATTGTGCCTTTCCTTTCTTTAGCTGTAGCATGGGATAGGTATCAAGGCAGGGAAACTACAATCCAATTGTGTGCCCTCACGCCTAGCTGTATGATATCCATGTGAGCATTTGAGCAAACTTTGTCAGGAAAGGATTCCTTTGATCTGTGCCGCCTTCCGAGGTAAATTTGTCTGTGTGTCCTATAAGTAATATATTTAGGTAATATATATGGGTAATTACTACCATGTTTTGCAGCACCAATTGAGAATCTCAGCTCACAATTGACCCACATCAGGTCTTATCCAGTAACAAGCAACATGATTGGGAAGACTTATATGTCCACAGATCAAGAGAAACAGTCTAAGATTTAATATCTCATGTGCATACGTTTGACAACTGACTTTATCCATGATCTCTGGTGTTCCAGCGATCCAGACAAACAGACACACATGCTTCGCAATACCGGTACCTCTCCTCTCACGCTCTTAGCCTCTCATGCTGCTGATGTCAACACAGCGCTGTCCTCAAGAATAGCCTGTGGCATGTCAACAAGTCACAAGGTGGCAGAACGAGCATGACAAGCATGTCAGAAAAGCTCTCAGAAGTACTGCCACCCAACAGTGGTGCGTATCAACATGTTCAGTCATTTATTGCTCTGGACAACAGCACTCTCTCATTAATCAATGCACTACCTCTCGAGGGTCCTTGCGATCTCAAGAGTCTCTTCTTTCTAGATCTCCGCTCTATGGTAGGCTCAGAGATCACTGGTGCACTGGAGGCACACAGACTAGCCCAAACCCATCAGAAGATGTAGGGGATCATCTTGTAGGGGACAGCCTTGGTGTACTGCTGCCAGTAGGCGCCATACTTGGAGGAGCACCGGACATCATCCCTGAAGGCCCTGTCTGTGAGCAGCAGCGTCAGGAAGAAGACATAGAAGTAGGGCAGCGCATGGGAGATCCCAGCTGGCAGTGTCCAGAAGAATGCTGCCAAGATCTCTGGGAGATAGTGGAAGTGTCTCGCAAGGCCCCACCATCCTGCACACAGCCACTCACCATCAGTGGCTGACATCCCATAAGAATTAGGGACAGTGTCATGTCCATCTCTTGAAAGTGCATGCCATGTGAGCAAGACTGCCTCAGGCGGACAGCTGCCCAATCCCAGATAGGCCTAAGGTGCAAGGGTATGCTCACTAGGCAATACAAGTTCCGCAACCGGAAATTGAAACAGGTGTGAAAGGGTACCTGATGCCAGCAGCAGGGAGGTCTTCTGCTTGCCGTCGCCTGTGATGTACTTGGCAGAAATGATCTGAGGAGGCTTGCCCCACACCAGCGCCTTCCCGTTGGTCGCCCTGAAAACCTGCATGTTTGCCGAAGGCATATCAGCTTACTATCTACCGGGTGTCAACTAATTGGCTTACACCACTTGTTACAGGACCTCAGCTCACTAGCTTGCAGTATTTAACTCATTAGCATGCATGTCCAGCAATGTGCACCTGCCCTGCGAGCAGGAGTTGTGCAAGATAGACTTTCAGCTACACACCTGCCGTTGTCTGTCAGAGTCATAGTTGATGTAAATGGCTAGGGTGCCAGCCACGGCAATGGCTATGGCAGCAGGCAGGCTCCACTGAATGGGGTTCTCCACGAGGTAGAGGGCGGGTGAGGTGTAGATGGCTGGCACCCAGTTCAGGCAGCCCCAGCACAGATAGTAGCCTGCCCTGTCGTGCGCAATGTCCATTGTGCCCCAGTAGCCAGTCTCCCACCTGCAAGGCAGAGATGAGCTTTGTTACACCTCTCTGGCTTCGAGGATGACATCCGTGCGATCGGGCGTACTCTCATGTGCGGCCACGTGTCACAAGTACAGGCATGCATATATTTAGTCAAATACATGGCAGAGACTGGGTAGATACATACCAAGGAATCTCATTCTGCCTCCTTGAGCACACCAGTCAATTTACATGCAAAGTATCAGACTCCATTGATGAGTCATCTCACCCAGCACAAAAGATTTGCTTCCAGCATCAGGAGCAAACACGGTGACGTGCTAACACAAGGGAAGGGGCCTCACAGGAAGAACTTGAAGATATAGAGGTGCATGAGCAGGATGGAGACGGCCATGGAGTTGGAGAGGTAGCCATAGAGCTCGTGCTGCTTGACTGCGTAGCACAGCACAAGCACGCCCCAGCCCATCATGCCCATGCGGCAATTGGTCCAGGTCTTCAGGTCAAAGTGGCGGCCGATGCGCGGATATAGCTCCATGCCCCAGTAGTAGTCATACATCAGGCTGCCCGTGCTGCCCGAGTCGCTGCTGCTGGGCGCATACTTGCCCTGCGCATTCCATTGTTCAAAAATTAAAAATGTGCACTCTTGTTTAGCAGGCTGTGCACCACACCCTTGTGTCCCAGCAACAGCAGGAAACAGGGAAATACCGCAGGATAGTCAGACTGAGACTTTTGCAAGTACCAGCATAGTGGATGGAACATCTCTTCATGCATTGAGTAGACAACTGCTCAAATGGATACTCGATCAGATTGGGTTCACGCTAACAACGCAAGAGGCTGTGGCATACCCTTGGCATATGCAAGGGCCTTCAGCCATTCCTGTCAATGCTTGCAGTACTGGAGTTTAAATTTGTAGGTAAGAAATAAAGTCGCACCTTGAAGTACAGGAACAGGCAGAAGAGCAGGCTGAACATATTCAGCCCCGACAGGATCTCGCCAAAGAGGTCGTACACCCTGGCAGGGCTGAAAAGCTTGGACTGCCACCCCAGGACAAAGAGCGCGAGCGTGGTGAAGTACGCCAACACACCATTCGCCTGCGCAAGCAAGAGCACCAAATTTTGCGGAAAAATAGCTGACATAGCTGCATGATCGTGTTGCGCCTTGCCTTTGCTGCGTCAATGTAAAGGCATAGTAGTAGATTGAGCGTCGGGATTTACCTTGTAGACAGGGACATTGCCCTTGGGTGACACTGGCCCCTTGTGGACTGCACCAGGAAGGGCCAGCTGAAGGAACGCCTGGAGTCCCCCAAAGCTAGCAATAATCACCCAGGCCTCCTGAGATGGCCAGGGCCACGAGGCGCGCACTCCCTCAAAGCCAGCCTTCTGGGCGAATTGCACCAGCTCAACTAGGGAACCATCCAGGTGTGTAAGAGTGAACCACCTGCAGCCAGCAATTTAATTCGTTCAGATAGGTTCGAAGTCGACCACCGGATTTCTCCTCCCGTTGTCAATCGCTTTCTTGCAATAAACCTGCAACCAGCTATTCATCACCTGCCTTTCTGGTGTTTGTATAGTCGCACAAGGATTGCAAAAGACATATCTTACGTTTCGTATCTAATAAAAACAATTTTCTTGGTGCCTTGCATGGGTGCAACGCCAGATTTATGGCGTGTTTATGGTGGGACAAAAAGATTGGTTACAGAAACAGTGGTGCCCAACGACTGCTCACTTTCATCTCAAGCTTTCCACAACTGTGTGATAAATATTCAAATGTTGTCAGAAGGAACTTTTGATCGGAAGAAAGCGAAGCCCACATGTATATCGCAAAGGCTGGGCATCCGATCATGAGCGCCAGCGTTCCCAGATATGCCAACACATGTCCAGCTGTGCCTCCTATTCCCCACGCTCCTATATGCTCGCCCGCCCCAGCAGTCTCCGCCCATGTCTTTTTACCATTCTGCGTTGGAACAGAAGGTTCAGAGTGTGAGAGATCACTGGGAGGTGCTTTGCCCAGGGGCGTCTGGGCCCGTGCAGCGGCCCTCGTGGTCACCATCGCTGCGGTTCAGCCCCAATTAAATCCAAACTTTGGTCATCGCATGTCTGCTGGCAAAGCACAAATGCACAGCAAAGGTGCCCTTGCGTGTCACTGGCATGCAATTCAAATTGTACCTTATCCTATTCTGGCAGCTGAGTAGCAGGTGAGTGCAAGGAACTTGCACATTGATTTGCCACCATACCTTAGGTGTCTGATCACCTCCAAACTCCCAGAATGCCCTTTTAGAAGGCTGGCACAAGAGTCAGCCCACGGCCAATAGGTTCAAACCGCATGCGCACGCTCTGTTCAAAGGCCGCTTGGGAATTTCTCTCCCCCCTTTCCCAGGTCTCTATTGCCCTCATCAGCTCCCGTGCAGCGCTTTCAAATCTGCACAGCAGTAAAGAAAATGCTGTTGGCATGAGACATGCTGGAATACCTGAAGTCCCAAGTTGTTGGCAGGTCAACAAGCCTGTTCCAAACGGATTGTTTTGAGTGTCCTACTGTTTGTCTACGTGAATCACACCTGAGACCCACAGTTGAGAACAGATCAGTAGGGATGCCAGGCTTCTGCAGCCACTTTGTCCTCAGATCTGCAAGTGTCGCTGGCTCGATATAGCTCCTTTGTAGCAGCTTGGACACCGGCTTTTGTAAGGGGCGCTCTGCATACTGTAGGGCTGGCCGTGCCGAGGCTTCTCCCCCATACACTGCCTCAGGGGACTGCCATATTGTTGGCACATGCATTGCTGACTGCTCTGCTGCTGGCCCAGAGACAGGTGCGCGCCTTGCATGCTGATGCGCCTCTGGCAATGCGCGCGACTCAATCAAGGCATCCTTGCCCCATTGCATATCGTCATAATTCGAGCGTGCTTGTGCCGGGAAAGCAGGCATGCTGAGGTGATGTACACCATCTGTGATACCCTCCACGTTGCTGCCTCTCACATAGCTGTCTGTTGTGGGCTCTGGGCGCCGGCTTTGACCTGTGGAAGCGCTGTTGAGGAGGCCTCCATCTGCCTGTTGCAACGGGTGCATGGGCTTGTCCTGAGCGTTGACTTGTGGGCTGAGAAGTGCCTCTATCTCAGCAAGCTCTGCTGAGCCCGGGCCAGCTGAGCCGGCCGCCAGTCTGCTCTGCACCCTGGGGCTGCTTTTTGCGCTGTTCACCATCGAGCTTCTCCTTTCCTGTCTCACTGGCGTGCCCGGGGATGGGATCCCTTGCGGGGCAGCTGCCTGGCTGGACAGGCTGGCATTGATCATTGCTACAAGGTCCTGCGCCGCGCCCTGTGCTGCACTGGGTGGCTGAGGTTTGTACATTTGCCGTGAAAACTCTGGGCTGGGTGCACTTCTGGCAGGCGCAGCATCACCGCCAGAGAGCCAGGCTGGCTTGGTGGCTTGCCGCACGATGTCTGCAAAGCGCTGGGTCAAAGCACCGCCCGCCATGCTGCTTCGCACTGAACCCCGCCTCAACTGATTCTCTAGAATGCTGCCCTGGTCCATGGCTGCACTTGATAAAGAGCCGCTCCTCATTCTGGCATCCACTGGGCGGGAAGCTGATGCCCTCCTGCCTGACGTTGATCCTCTGCTATCCCTGGAATCAGGGCCTGTAGATCCTAGCTCCGGGGAAGCCAGACTTGGTGAAATCCTTGCAGCAGCAGCACCCATCTGATTGTTCTCTGCAGGCCTCATCTCCCCCAGCCATGTGGGCAGCTGCTTCTGAAGCCCCTTCCACCGTGAAGGGCTCAGTTTGACCGGGGACATGCTGCTGATTGAAGCTTTCCTGCTCTGCGGCAAACTGGATTGAGTCTGCCTGTTTGTGTCCCCTGGACTCTGGTGGAGCCTGAATGATGGCCTCCTAACAGAGCTGCTCCTTCTTGCCTTGGGTGCAGGTTCCAAACGAGACGATACTGATGGAGAGGAAGTTCCCAGGCTGGAGTTGATCTCCGCCAAAAGATCACTGCAAGCAATCAACGAAGTTCTAGATAGTACTGCCTGCTAAGAAATCCCTTGAAGCTGCAAAAAAATTCGCAACTGTTATAAGGAGCATCTGCATACCTCGCAGCTTGCATTTTGCGGATGTCTCCTTCAAAGCACTGTGAGCTCGTGGTACGCAGCCAGATGTGCCTTTACATCAAGTATCAAACTTTCCCCGACTTTCAAGATGGCCTCTGCTTGGAACAGTGTCTAAAAATAGCTCAGTTACGTGAACAGTAACGAGGCACTTTTGAGCGAGATCCATTGGATCTAGCAAGTGTCTCGAGGGTAAAGATTGTAGTTTACATCCCTAAGAAGCACAGTGATCCGTTCAATGCTGAAAGGTGCCTATCTTGTGCATCGCTGCTTACTGGCAGACCACAGGATCTTCAGTATAGGAGGTGACCCCTTGGTTTCAGCCTCTATGGCAAGAAAGCATGGAAGCTACTCTGGATTAAACTTGAAATGATTGGTGCTGACAAATAGATGAAGATCTGCTAATTGTGCGTCTGGTGCATTTGGTCCAGTGCATCGGCTGCAACTATGCAGTGGAAGGACGCCTGTGATTTCTGATCAGAGAAGATGTTTAGCGGTATCATTGCAAAGGTTCGATTTCGGGGCATGCATGTGTTCCCCTCTCTGAAAGTGTATTCCAGAATGCCCAAGAACCTGATGTTGTGCATGTGCAGGACTGCTTCTGATGGCCCCATCAACACAGAGCAGCTCGAGCTCTCACAGAGACTGTACTCGTACCTTCTTGCGCACACACCAGAGCATGAGGTGATAGTCCGCCTGTTTGCCAATTTCAATGCAAGCATGCATTCTCCACAATATTGACATATGGCCTGTTGCAGATGTTGGCCATCGTCGGGCTGCTGTCTTTAAGGTGACTTGCTTCCTGTGTGCTGATGCAGGTGCTTAGAGATCTGCGCCATGAGACAGCGCTGCAGCATGCAGGCAGAGAACGAAATCAGGTGGCCCCGGAGCAGGGGCGATTTCTCGCATGGCTCCTTGAAACATTGGGAGCAAGGAAGGTCATCGAAGTGGGGGTGTTTACCGGATACTCCTCTCTAGCCATGGCCTTGGTGCGCGCCTGTTTCACTTCAGAAACGCGCCGTTTGGGTACTTTTCCAGCTCAAGCAATCAACCCAGCGTCCTGCTTTGATAAGGGATCTGCATTGTTCCAGGCTCTGCCAGAGGACGGGTGTCTGGTGGCTTGTGAGAAGGATGAAGGGCCTTTGCAGCTAGCACGGGACTTTTGGCGGAGAGCCGACATTGCTCACAAGGTGACAGGGGGCGAGCGTGCCCATCGGCGCTTCAAATTGAGCTTGCTCTTCCGCAATATGCGGAAATCTCATGGCGCATAATGGCTGAGTCAGTAATGCCATGGACAGATAGATGAACGCACTGGTCCAGCTGTGGACTCTTTAGAGGCGCTCTTGAGGGAAGGGCATGCAGACAGCTTTGACTTTGCTTTTATTGGTGCGCTCTTGCCTGATTCCTGTGCGGCTTCGACATGTCCAGCTTTGGTTTCTTATGTGGTCACTTTGTCACGGATGTAGCCAAGTATCTGCTGTGGGGTGCTTGCAGATGCTGACAAGCGGTCATACCAGCGGTATTTTGACTTGCTGTTGCAGCTGGTCAGACCTGGAGGGGTAATCATTGTGGACAATGTCCTGTGGTATGGAAGAGTTGCCAACCCAGAGGTGAGCAACCTAAGCCTCAATAAACGAGCTCTCACATGACATAGATCTGATGTGCAGTTCCAACTACGGTATTGCAGACTTTGTTCAGGGCTCGGTAAAAGAGCAGCTCAGAAAATAAGAGATGTGGCGCAGGAGACAGCCAAGGCCACTGTGGCGCTGCGGGAGTTCAATGCACGATTACTGAGTGACAGCCGCGTCTCCTTCAGCACAGTGCCCATCGGGGATGGGATGGCGCTCTGCCGCCGGCTGTGATTGTTGCTTGAGGCTATTCGGAACGATTCAAGGCTTTTGTCTCTTCAAGGCATGCTCAGCATTGTCCGACACAGAAGTTGACAGAAGAGTAAAGCTGAAATGCTACGTAAGTTTCTCCCGAGGGCGCTCCAGGCCGCCTGTGAGAGTGCCCGTGCAGCACTCTCAGCTTTATAGACTGGTGACATGAACATGGAATATTGAGTTTAATCAGCTTTCTAATATTTCAGAGGTCCTTATTGCCCTGTAAACAAAGATGAGGCTGATCTTTTCTGCATTGCACTGCTTCTGGAATTCTAGCGCTCTTATGCGCTGAAGCGTTGGCGCTATAATTCCTTCTGCTTCTGAGCATTCTGCAGAAATGGCTTTCATCGCTCTGCTATGACTTGCATGCAACTCCTGAAGCTGAGCCTGCATGCATGGAATGGATCCCATTTGCCAGAGCAGCCAAAAGTGTTAATGTGGGCATTTGGAACCCGGATGTCCAAGCAGACGGCTACATGTCTTATGGCAAGGCTTGCTTCTGTATATATCCTTGGGATTGGTGTCACCTCATAAGCCATTTTTTCGCCTTGCCAGAATCTGATCTCTGCTCGACAAGCCTCAGCATCTTCATCAGCATTCTCAACGCAGCTGCTCAGCTGGCCAGCCAACTGCAACGCACTTCAGAGTAAGTGCTGGCAATTGGGACTGAAACTGGGACTCACTAAATGGAACTGCACACAAAGGAGCTGCGCACAAGAAATCACTGAAGAATGGCAATCACCTCATTGACACGTACAATGGCAGAGCACAAGTCCTCCATGCTGAGTGTGTCCTGATGGTTGCCATTTGAAGCTGGTTTTCTCTCCTGCTTCCATTCAAAGCCAAGGTAACGAGACATTATCTCTACATACACAGTAGACTTGCACGTATCGCAGTACATCTCAAAGTCTGACAAGAAGAATTTTTATGGTGCTTGAAAGAAGAGGACCGTTTGCTTATCAGCTCTGCTGGGATGTTTCGGTGGACCTGGACCGGACAATCTGGGCACATCTGATGTGCTAGATGGATTCAATAATGATGGTAAATCAGACTGAGGGGCAGGCGCTTGTGTCAATCCGCTGGCAGCCTGTTGGAATTGCTGAGGCGCGCTTGCTTTCAGCGCTGCCTGACCTAGCATCTGTAAGAAGATATTTGTCTTCTCTGGCTCCAGTCCAGCCACCACCTGGGAGGAGCACATTTATAAAGGAGGCAAGTGGCCTCACAATTTTTTTGATAGAGGCAAGCTGCCGGGATGGACTTTTATATGTTTCAGCCTGGTGTAAGGTCTACCTGGGAAGGATCAGCTGGCACTGGCTGCTGGAGCGTAGTGCTGACTGCATCAAAGATCTTCTGAAGATAGGCAATCTTGCCTGCACGGTCTTACATGTATGTGGCAACAAAGGTTTCTGCAACAAGAATCTGCATTTAAGAAAGTTTTCAATAATCTCTGACTTGACCGGGAGGTCACCTGTATCGCTCTGGCATCCAGCTCAGTGCCTTTGAAAAGGTCGTTGGCAAAACCTGTGTTTCTCTGCACCTGTAGATCCCACGCAGCACGATTTGCTGAAAGACGTAAGGAAGCCACTCGCTGGATGACTCTTCTCAGAATCTTGAGATCACACCTCCGATATAACATCGTGAAGAAAACGGAACGGGCTCTTTTGGAGCAGAGCATCTGTGAGTTTGGGCTTTCCCACTAGGGAATGGGGACCTTGTAAGATACGTTGTGTCGTTTGCCAGTATTTTACTGACATCTTTGAAACTTTTGCGCATGTACGAATGATGCCTTGGAATCAAGCACAGGCCGTAAAGGGAAGCGAGAACGATATGTTGTTTGTTTTGTTTAGACCCACCAGATTTGAGCTGCTGTGACGCAATAGCAATACTTAGAAAGGCTCTTAACTGCAATTTAGCCATGCGATCCTGGGGAGATTCTGGAATTCAAACGTAGCAAGCCGTGTAACGGCTATGGCAGGAGGAGCAGCTTCCAGCATCGCTGAAGCTACTCCTCCGGAAGCTGGCCACATCAATCCCTCCACTTCTTTCCCATCACAACGAAGTGCCCATCATATTAGTGATAATTATGGCAATCATCAAACTGAGTCCTACATGCATTATACGATCGCTGCTCCCCTGAAAGCTTACAGCAACGTTCGGCATTTCGGATATCCCTTGAAAGGCATCGGTTTCTTAACGGGACTGCACACGAGTCATCTGCATAAACAAGAACTATCAAAATCCAACGGTTGCATATCTCGTCCACGCGCACGTTGGTGAGCTGCCGTAATTCTGTTTCTGATTCGTACAGATGCTTGTGTTCCTGCTCACAAAGAGATTGCCCCAACTTTTCCGCAGGGTTACAAACATGGCATGTCAGGGAGAAGCTGCGGTTTGTGCGCCTTCTGACGGAGTGCACTGCACAGGGTGTTCCTGGTCAGACGGTGTGCACCCAAAGCAGTCCATGGTTTAAGTGTTTGAGGAGATGAGCAGGCAGGCCAGATCCCCTCCTGATCATTGCAGGCACATGCTATGATGGCGAATGCGAGGGACTTCATGAGAATGTCAATGTCCGCAAGGAGCAGAGGCTTTGGCAGAGGCCCACCAAGGGGAAGCTCATCATCGCAGCAGGTTGTAATTCTCACGCAAGCACTTGGCGATCCAGGAATTGGGATCAACAATACAATCTGCATAGATTGCCTCAGTTTTCTGCTCGTTGGCAGGTCCTGAGAGGTCCGGCAGCACATGGCTGTTCAATGCCATCCGGCTTATTTTCCAAGAGGCCCTGGAGCCACTGGACCCTTTCTGGATAACTTCTCTGAGTGATGAAGCCCTCACCCAGCGAGGGGCAGGTGAGTATAGTTGAAGCCTGCCTGCATCCTACGAATGTCTCAAGTGCTCACGAGGATTTGGAAGCACAATGTGAGCCATGAGAACCTCTGAGACTGTGTGATGAGCCAGCGGTGCAGGCAAGGCACAGCACCCGCATGTCCTGGTGAAGACACACGAATGGAGTGACAGATGGGATCCAGCATCTGCTGATCACATTCTCCTCACACACAGAGACCTGAGGGGGGTGCTGGCCTCATACCAGCGTGTGGGATGGGCCTTTGACATCCCTGACTCCTATGTTGATGAGCACATGCGCTGGCGGGTGGAGTTCTGCCTCCTTGAATCTAAAGACTCAAACATTGATCCTCCCTTCTACTGTAATGCATGCAAGTTGCCAAGATTAAGACCGGTCTGTGCTGTAGGCTCACAAAGTGCGATTTTGTGCTTGCAGGAGATAGCTCACCATGATTTTGCTTGTGAAGACATCATTAAGGATTCCAAGGAGCAGATGAGGATCCTGGCGGAAGCACTTGGCTTGTCACACAAGGCACGTGTCTCAGTCCCTTGGGGAGTCCTGCTCAACATTGTCAAGTTGACAAAAAGATGCGTCACAGTTTTGCGATCATTTAGAATCCGGATTTTAGGCATGCACATCTGGTGGGACATGCTGAGCCACATGTCATGCAGGTGGACACAGAGAGGGTGGCTGGAAGGGTTGATGCTCTGAAGGCCCCGGCAGCAGGCCCACCCGATCCTGTCACCAAGCTGTGGCCGCGGCACATGAGCCAAGCAGTGCAGCAGCAGCAGAAAGGCTTGTCAGCCACTGGCACCGCTGAGCCAGCGGGTAGGAGCGGGAATTTGAAGGACAGATTTCCTGCGTACTTTGAGGCCTATGGCTACAAGTGAGTTGCCATCTTGCTAGAAACCCAAGCTGGCACAGCTGCCTGCAAGTGAATGGTAATGAGGCACCAATGTTCCAGTGAAGCTGCAAGTTGAAACATCAAAAATCTATAATGAGGGTTTCAGACTGGCCAGAAGGGTTTTCAGCTCCAGTCATTGCAGATCCAATCCAGAGAGCTTTCTGAGAAGGGAAGGAGTTGGGAAATTGATGAAAATCTAGCATTAAGTCTGAAATTGAAAGAGAAGTGACGGACAAAGAGGAAGTAGTACACTTGCTTCTCCTCAAGACCTTCTTGTCAAAGTCTTGGTCTGCCAATAAGAAAGCCCAAAACATAAATCAGGACTTGCAATCTTTTCGCATATTTTCTTTGACAAGACGTAATAGCAATTTTGGGATGTAGAGCATTTTCTCTTGGAAATTCTCTTCGGCTCGCCTTGGCATCGCTGTTGACATCATATACGCCATCGCCCTTCAGCTATCCAAGAAGTGCACAGTCGTATGTGCTTATGCGATAGCTTGAGGCTTTTGAGCTTGTGGGGTGCTCACAGCCCTCAGCAGCTCAGCGCTATCGGTTTCAGGTCATGCAGATCACTCATCGGCTCCCAGATCAAACGACGGTCAATACAGTCATCCAGGGTCTCGTCAGCTAGACAGAGACCGCATGACAGGCATGTTTACAACACAGATCCAGGAGATTGGGAGTACTCCCCAGAATGGATGGGCAGCCAGGGAGGCAGCTGGGGTCGTGATGCAGGCACCACAGTCTTCAGTCAGCTCTCTCACTGTGGCAATGGGCTCGTGACAGTCACGTCGCATAAAGCATCTCATCAGGAGCCGGCTCCGCCAGGGTGTCGCTCAGAGGGCAGCATGGCTCAGGAATGGCGAGTCCTGCGCTTCAATGAAGTCACGCGCCAGAGCGTTGCCAGAGTGTGGCAGCTTCTGGATGGCAGCAGCGGCGCGCATGCGCAGGCAGACTGCCTCGGCATGGAATACCTGAAGACCATGGCCTCAGCAGGTGAGCCTGACCTGAAGTGTGCTCAAAAGGGCACTTCTCGACGTCGAACTTGCATTTATGCGACAAATCATGGGAGACATGCAACACTTTGACTGTGATTTGGGGCAAAAGCACTCACCAGGAAAACGACAGGCATGTCAAAGCCTTGTGTTGCGTCGCAGCGCAGCTGCATCCGTGATGGGCATGGTGAAGGATGACCCGGTCTTCCTGCAGCGGTGCCTTACAAACAGCAGCAGCCAACAGGCGCACCAGCGGCCGTCTGCGCTGTGCATCGGCATTGGCGGAGGCAGCATGCCGTTGTTTTTATCGCACCATTTCCCCGGCATGCTGGTGGAGGCAGTCGATCTGGACCCGGCTGTGATTGCAGCTGCCTCGCATGCCATGGGCTTTCCACTGGACAGGTGCAATGCTGCAACTTGTCACCGTATCACACATGCACTCAACCTGGAGAACACAAATGCAGTACATCTTGCTTCCAGCAAACATGTCATTTGGGAATTGAGAAGGAGGAAAGACGTCCAGAGCAGCAGCAATGAGGCAACACTGCCGTCTCAAAATGATGGGAAATCTGTCTTGTAGAGGTTGCATGCACCTGTGGGCAGGCCAGGACTTGCGGTGCACGAGCGGGACGGAGTGGCATTTCTTGCAGAGAGGGCAGTGCAGGTTGCCAGCGGTGCAGCTGCGCCGGTGGACCTGATCTTCCTCGATGTCTTTGACGGGGACGACCAGATTCCTCAGGCCTTCACCGAGCCAGGTCAGCAACTTATCTCTCCGTTCTCCTGTGTCAAATTATGCTTTGTGCTGCTTCTGGTAGTGCAGAGATGAGACAAAACAAGGCCGCAAGTCTGCAATGCGGACTGCAAAATTGCAAGCAAAAGTGTCCTCCCAGGAATGTGACATGTGCAGCTTTGCCTCAACATTATAAGGTTTCTCCTGGCGTGCCAGGTGGCCAATTTGTGCAGAGCATGGCTCGGGCACTGCATCCGGCGCATGGCACTTTGGTGGTCAACATGCACAGCGGGCCGCGGCCGAGTTTGGGAGATATGCTGCGCTGGCGGTTGAGAGGAGAGCCCCTACTCACTTTTGACCTCTCCTCTGATGAGGGCCGGAAGCTGCTCCAGGTGGCGCGAATGTACAGGTGACTCACCTGTTTCAGCCGACCCTTTGCTCACTGCATGCAGGGAGTACAAGTTGGTAGCTGATATATTCATTTAGCAACCCCTGCTGACAAATTGTTTTATACTTGCCTAGTACTCTCAAACAGCCCCTGTCTTTTTAGCATCGGTCTTTTGCACAGTTGGAAGCAGAGATATTGGTCGTTACAGACCACAGAAGCCTGCACTGTCTCATGAAAGCTTCGGCATGTCCTGAGGGACTCTCATGTAAGAGCCACTATGCTGGTGTAATCAGCAGCGTGGTGCTGTGTTGTGTGCGCAGAGATGCGCTGCTGACGGAGGCTGATGCAGAGGGAGCAGCTTGGGTTGTCTGCGTCGAGCGGCAGTACAATGCAGCAGTGGTCATTAGCAGGGGCGCCTTCTGTGGGGCAGACAGAGAGACTGCTCTGGCAGCATCTGCACAGTCTGTGGCTGAACAGGCTGGGTTTCGTTTCGATGCTGCATCTAGGGCTTCACACCGGCTGTTGTGGCTTTGAGAGGACTAGCTCTTCTGCTCATACTGGTGCACATCGTATATATTGTGTGGGGCACAGCGACATTAAGGAGTGCGCATGCCGTGCTTGAGCACTGCTGCCATCCCATCAGATGTCTGCTAGATACTACCAGTGTGGTTGCTGGGTGTTCAGCAAGGGCTGATTGCTTGTACTCACAGCTTCCAAGTAATTTGTTTCAGCCATGACGAAGTTCTTGGTGCATTGTGAAGTGTTTAACTGCCACATGAACCGCTGCATGATGTTTTTGAAGGTTGTTTTTTCCTGTGGAAGCACACTACGTGCCGTGCTTGGCACGCGGCCACCTGGTGGGCCATGCATGCACTGGCAAATCATACGTAGTATACTGGGATGCATGAGCCCTCTACTGTTTCATATCATAACATTCTCAATGTCCACCCTCCCAGCAGTCGAAGATCTGCTTCAACGATCCATGGAGGAGTTGTTCGTCTCCTGTGGAAAGTTCCCACAAGGGCGATTGATCATAGCTGTCCCGAGATAGTGCGTGACGCATTTCACACGTGTCACAGCCAGGGAAAGTGCATCATCAGGCAAGGAACAGCATTTCTAATACAGCAGGATCGCGTGAGCCTGCCTCGTGCTTCAACCAGAAATCGTGTCTCAGCAACTGCGTACAGGCAAGCTGGAGCAGGACCGCATCCGGTCACAAGGTGCACTGTCTTTGCCAAGCTTAGGAGCCTTCACGGACCCTGGTGCTTGAATATTTCCTGAGACTAATAAGAGATGAAATCTTACTGTTTATGATCAATTAACGCTAGGCATCAGACGCGTCGTGCTCTTCACGCACTGCTGAAAAAGTGCCACCTTCACTGCCGTTCCGGCACTGCAGGCCTCTTGCAATGTCAAGCGTTGCTGACCAGCTATTTTTGTGTCGCAGACCTTTCTACGGAGCGCAATTATGCTTAGAAGCAGGACGACGGGCCTGTGGGTCGTTGCTGTTGCCATACAAGGTGATCTGCCCGGTTTGACGATGTGACCCAACACGCCGTGAGGAAGTATAATGTGTTGCTCAACCGGCACCTTAGTTTCGTGCGTCCTTGCATACATACGTACGCTGGCGCTACCACTGAAATGGCACTCTTTGTAGCAAAAGGTTTTACTATTGGTCATCAACATCTGCATCAGCTACTTGGTCTGTGTTGGAGCACAAAGGACAGTCGGTTGAAGGCATCTTGCGCATTTCAGGACAATCACAATAATTCTTGAAGATATGTTCGTCCAGGATTATGATGTGAAGGTCAGGTCATAGCAACGACAAGTGCGAGCCACAGTAGTTGATCAGGTCCAGGAGCGTGGCTATCTTTAGCAGCGTGGAGGCTGATGTCAGCGTTTTAATGCTGGTACTATGCAGGGATGATGCTCATGGCGTCAGCTCAGCAGCCCCGGGCAGGCGCAGTGTACATCATAGAAGCAGCTAATGCCACCTTCCTTGACGCCAACACCCTGGTCTTGAACGGAGCTTCTGGCAGCACAGCTTTCAAGTGAACTCCCATGGCCTTCTCCATGCTGTTCACCTGCAATTATTGCAGCACCTTAGGACCACCGAGTTTCAATAATGTCGAGGGACTGTAGTGTGGAAGCCAACGCAGCTCTCTGGCATATTAGGCAAACGGCATCGTGCAACAAATGACTTTGAGCCGCAAAGCTTGGGGTTTGAGAGGCCATGACTGTGGTGCAGGGTGGACTACCCTTACAGCGATGCCGGGGTCATGGACACAGAGATGCTGCTGCAGGATCCTGTGTACTCCCCACAGGGAGTCTGGCTGGGCAGCCCCATGGGCACCATCTTTGGGACTGCCGCCAACGGCAATGCCACTGCAGTCATCCTCCTCATCAACGTGAGCATTTCTCATGCACTCAGCGCACTCTTGAATCACACCAGCATAGAAGCACCTTGCTTGAACATCCTGTCTTATTCCTGAAGTAGGAGTCCTTATTTCCTTGCAGGGATTGTGATAGCCAGAGCTGCATGGACACTAGCAGGGCACGAATGCTGAAGGACAGCTGCAAAACATACCTTGGAACCTTTGCAAGAGCATGTTATTTGGGCAGTGAGGGCTGAGGAGAATCTCTTGCGCAGGCTGTGCCAGTCTTTGACCCGGCGGCGGGCACGCTGACATTCAACATCACCATTGTGTCAGACCCCAAGTACATCAAGTTCCCTGACGGCATCGCGCGCCTCACCTATGCAAAGGCCGTCACGCCCAGCGCCTACGCCCGGGTATGCCATATCCTTCTGCCTTCATGTCCTGCGCATTCTGCCATTTAGCATCCCACGTCTCGCGCGGCTGTTGTGCCGGTGCAGAAGTGCTGGTGTTGTAAGAGATAGAGGAGCAATGGCCCCATCATGCTGCAAATATGTGACTCATGCCAGTGATGCAGTGTCAGATGTTCAGAGGCCCATTATCACCAATGCCCCGAACTATCCTGCGCTGAACAGCTTGCAAAGGACAGCACTTGGGCCTTTCTGTGCGCGATGCCTGCGTCGTCAGCAATGCCCCTTTGGTCTATGCGCAACCCATTGTGGACATGAGGAAGCGCACTTGAGGTGAAGAGAGCAGCCCAAGAATTTTTGCTTTTAACTCAACATGGGACTGACGCAATTGGTGTGCTGGCGCAGCCCCTGGTGGTGACAGCCCAGGTCAGCAACAGCGCGCTGCTGACAAGCGTGGCTCTGTTCCTGGATGTGGACCAGACCACCATCAACCCGGCCTCCGCGCCCACAGGTGACCTTCCATGCAGCTTGCACCGTATTCTAGATATTCCAAACATCTTGACACTGCGGCAGGGACAGGCCTGAGATTCCACTGGAGTGGCCGCTGTGATATGCACCGCTGAAGTGCATGATGCCATGTTGCTGTAAAATATGGCCTACCGCATGCTGATATGAGGCTGGAGGGGGAAGTTGCCCGTTTTGAGCGCTGTGCTCGCAGCGTTATACTGCATCACAACCCTACCTCTGTGCTTTGCAAGACCAGAAGTGCTTGAATGGGAGCACAGGGAAACAGACTGCATTGTCAGCCAGGAGTGAAGTAAGTGCTTGTGTATGGCAGGGATCACAAACAACAACAACAATGGCGGCGGCTTCACGAACAACAACAACAATGGCGGTGGCGGTATAACAAACAACAACGGCGGTGGCTTTACAAACAACAACAACAACAGCGGCTACACAAACAACAACAACAATGGAGGAGGTCTGTTCCCCTCATGCATCTCCCTGATGCAACTGCACAGCAGAAACAATGTTGTTGCCTAGAAAGATTGGCCCTGAAAGGAGACACAGCCTACTTTGTCAGTGGCAGCGGTGTGCTTTGTGCTCTGCTCTGTTCACTAACCTTGATATCAGAGATGTGGTGAAGGCTTTCGTTGCTAGTGAAGAGATCGCATCTGCAGAAGCGCTCGATTTATATCGATGAATGCTTTGCAGGCTCTACAATCACAAACAACAATGGCGCTGGCTTCACAAACAACAACAACAACGGAGGAGGTGAGACACAGCATCTTTTCTAGCTGCTCCTTGCATTTGAGGCACCCCTTTCCCTCATGTTTGGCCCTGGCTGTGCCTACATGTCTGCATTTATTCCTTTCCCACATTCATGCCCAAACTTTTTTTCGGGGCAAGTGCGTGCATGTGTTCTAAATTCCTTAGAGGCCTATGTGCATTACCTGTGACAAGACAGTATTGCTGACTGGGAAGCGCTTGCTGTGCAGCGGCGATCACAAACAACGGGGTGTCCAGCGGGGTGCCAGGCACCAACACAATTAGTAACAACAACAACAATGGCGGATCTAATGTTGTCCCGGCGGCGCCCGGCCAGACCCCTGCTCCTGGCACCTACAATGTGGTCACCACAACAACAGACTGTAATGGCCACGTGGATGTGCAGTATTCTTATGTGCCGGGGTTGCGCGGAATCTCCAGGAATAACAACAACAACTGCGGCTGAGGGTGTAATGGGTGACAAGAATGAACGGAGTGAACAAGATGCAACGAGGGCAAGAATGAGCTTGTGTTATCAAGGCTGTAACACACTGATGAGTCAGAAAGGATTATAATTATCCGTTTGAGCTGATACTGTGCTTGCAAAGCTTGAAATAAATGTTGAGGCAGCGATCTTGTATTTCATTGATTGTACTTTTTGTTTCAGAAGGCATTTTGTGAAATGCTGGACAAGCGATGATATTTGTAGTGTACTGTGCATGCATGTCCCTATATGGAGGCTCTGGAGACTGCCAGACCCCACCAAGATGTTACCCCACCAAGGTGTTAGGTCGACATGTGTCCTTACTCAGGCAATGCATTTCTCTTTTGGCAGTGTCATCTCATGACTTGTAATAGAAGTAGCTCAAGACCACCATCAAGTGTTCAATTTTGCACCGCACCATTCTTCAATGATGAGCATTTCTCCAACTTTTGCCATATCTGGCCCCTTTGCACATAAAAGCCCACCACACGACACAAGATGTGCTTGACACCATATAGAAGAAACAACCTTCCTTGCTCATCACATCATCCCAGAAAATCCTGCACATTCTTTACTTGAAGGAAGCATGCACAAATCATCTCTTAAACCCCTGGCCACCCCCGCGCTCAGCATAGTACTTCCTGCGGCCCACCCGGTCCTCTAGGCTGGCCACATCCCCAGCCGTGCCATATACCTCCTTTGTCGCGCTCTTCAGGAACGCCGCTGTATCTCCTGGCTTCTCACCTGCGCGCATGCTTGCGCACCTCAGCAGCCGGCCGTCAATCAGGACACAACACAAGCAGGATACATGCAACTGCTGCATGTCCCCAGGCTAACTTAAAATGGCGCAGAATACTGTGTGCCAGAATTGCGTCTGGATGACAGTAGCATTGGAACCATGCACTGCCATGAGATGGTGTCGTCTGCGAGTCACGCACTGCCAACACCTCAATACACCACCCCTCACTGCGATCAAATTTTGAAGCTGCCCGACCCCCGATCAAAAGGGCTGATTTCGAGATGCTGTAAATCCCGATGGTTGGCATGTTCTGTGCGTGACAAGGCCAGCAAACCCAAAGCTATGGGCCGCGCAGGGCATGTGCAGCCGCATCTGCAGGATCACCGCAGGTTGATACAGGGAAAAAGGGAAGGGCACCTGCGGCGGCTGGCGCATTGGCCTGCTGTTCGGCAGTGTCGGCATCGCGCGCATGCTTCTGCCGCGCCCACCGCGCCTCCTCGTGCACCTCTGCGTTGCCGGCCATCTCGGCCAGCCGCCTGTGCCGCTCCTCCTCCGTCATGCGCCCCGTCCTGCACCCCACACCAGCTTGCCTTCTTGTCCGTGTCTTCTGCTAGAGCATACCACATGCTGCTGTAGCAGCTGCAAAAGAGGCTTCATCTTGAGTTGTTGATGGTTGACTCTTTTTCTCAGAGTGCAACAAGATGCCAACAATGCCTGGCAAGAGGACATGACAGCGACAGCAATTATTCCTTCCCCTCTTGCAGCTGGAACACAGGAGGCTTCACGACAGAAAATTGTACTTTCTTGTCTCCTGCTTTGCAGCTGAAGCCAAAGAAGAATTCACGAGAATATAATCCTGGGATGGCACACATCCATCAATCATTGTAAGGTCATGATTGTGGCAAGTAGAGATGTTACGAAGGCACAGGGCAGGTGGGCAGGCGGACGCACTTGTACTCCTTGCGCACATGCCTTTGCGCGGCCTTCTGCCGCTCCTCCTCCTCCTTCTTCGAGGCTGCCTCCTCCAGCCGCTTCTGCGTCGCCGCCGCAAGCTCACTCCTGCACAGCCAACCTCAGGATCACACACTTTCTCTCCCTCTCAAGTTCCTCATCCGCTTCACCAGTTCACAGCTTGGTCAACAGCAGGTAATTGCCTCTTTTTATAGTGAACAAAGGAGAGCGCATGCGCAGCATAAACGGCAAGCTCCCAAGTCCTTACCGAGCTGAGCTCCTGAGGCAACCTGCGCCAGGAGATAGGCACTGGGCGTGCCACCAAGACCAAGCCTCACTGCATCACTGTGGAATTCCGCCCGCGCACCTGTCGTTCCTTTGGAGGGCCTGCGGCGCGGAGCCGCCATAGTTGAGCCCGTATTTGAGGTCGGCCCCCTGTGCGGACGCGCCGTCGGTGTACACCCGCGGCCGCTCCCCATCCACGCGCTCGCTCCGGTGGTGCCCATTGCCATGCGCGTCCTTGTTTTCCCCGTCTCTGTGTCCGCTCCTGTCTCTGCCCCTATCCTCCTCTGCAGCACAGCCACAACACAATCCTCAAGACGCCATCAGCGCAGCCTATGGACACCCCCCTGCAGCTGCTCCGAGATCTGCAAAGTCCTTCACTTGGTATGTGCGTAGTCGTGAACTGCACATCACAGGCCAAGCATGCTTCAGCCAGAGGCTTGCGCGCACAAGGCTAGGTGACTCTGGCTGACTCACCCTTGGTCCTGGCGTGTCCGTCACCATGTTTGTCGCGGCTCCTGTGGCTGTCGTGGCCATGATGCCTGTCGTGGTCGCCATTGCTGCGCCGATGCTTCTCTGCATGGTCTTCACCGCCGCCCCTCCCCCTGTCCCTGTCGCCTCGCCTACAAGCCATGGATACAAAAGACGTCAGACCAAATGCTCCTATTATCGTTTCTCTGGATTGATTGAGGTCCTTGAATTGAGCTTTGATCATGATGAGAGTTAGGGACGGGCAAGCAATGCATGGAGTCCAAGGTTTACTTTTCTTTTGCAGTCATCACAAAGAACTGGGCCTGGGGCGGTACCAACTGATGTCTGGCTTTCTGTCAGGAGATGCTGTGCGAGCGCGCTTGCGAGCGTGCTCGCCGTTGGGCCGTCCGTCTGCTTCCTCAGCCTCTGCTGCTGCTCCCTGCAACACAATCATTTTATGGATACACTTATCATCAGAAAGCAACACAAACACCAGCGCATGCAGGACAGGGATAATTTGCAAGACCAACTGTGACCTTGTGAAGAGGCAGCGCCAACCTTGAGCTTGGCGTGCCGCTTCTCGGCATTGCGCTCATCTTTCTTGGCGCGCTTGGCGTCCTTCTTGGCCAGCTTGGCTGCTTTCTTCTGTGCCTTGGCCGCCTGCTGAGCCGCCTGTATCTGCGCCACCTCCCGCTTGATCGCATCCATCTTCACAGGATTTGACGCGATTTTCTTGCGCGTGGCTATCTCCTGCTGCCGGATCTGCACCCCCGCCCACACCCCAATTCCTCAGCCCTCACATTTTATGGCCCCACCAAGCGCTGCTCCTTAAATGAGTGCATGCTTATCTGACACACGACACAGCTAGGCATCCAATTTAGTGGTGCCTTATGGTATGACAGTTAAACCCTCTCTTGTGTGTTAGTGAAAGGAAACATACCGCAAACAGGGGATCGCTGTGGATGCGCTGCCAGACTTCGTTCGCAGATGCTGCAGTGTCCTCTGCATAGAAGGTCGGCAGCTTGACTGCTGCGTTGCCCTGCATACCCCAGCCACGCACTGACGAACATTGTGATGAGGAGGGCATTTCTTTGACCCTTTGCAACCACAAAAAGAGCTGCTTGGGAGAACAGTAGCTGTCAAGGGAGGGGGCGTACTGCGCTAGGAGCTGCAGCATCTTGGAGCTGCAGAGGCTTTGCCCCAAGCAGCTGCTCATCATTGCGCTTGTCGGCTTCCGCTTTTGCCACCATACCGCCTTGGTACATCCAGTCAAGCTTGTCGCTTTTGCTGCGGCACCATAGCTCATTACTAGACAGTCCTACAGGACAAACTTTACAGCACCGCCACCATTCAAAATGATGTCAACACAAAACGCTATCGACTTCATGTGAAACAAAAAGGTTGGGTCTTAGCTACAAGAAGTCTGGGGGCTTACTCCTTGACACCTGCGGCGTGAGCGACTGTTTCCAACTCCTCACGCTGCCGTTCCTCCGCGATCTGTTTGCGAATCTCATCTAGCTTGCGAGTCTCCTTCTCAGCTGCCTGTTCCCTCTTCCACTTCTCCTCCTGGTTCTGGATCCTCCCGGGATGCCATGTTTTCTTGTTGAGAAACGCGAGACCCCCACCTCCCATGGTGTGAACCTACTGACTTACTGTAAGTATTGTTTTCTGTCAGTGAAATTCCAGCTCTTCAGCCACACCTCTGCACTTTGCCACTAAGTAGATCAGTATTTCACGGTGGCGCTGGACCGAGCGTCAAAAGGGCAAATGCGCGCAGATAATACGCTAGTTTGAAATTTTAGAACGCATTTGTGCTGTGTCTCTTGCGCTTCCTTCCTGTCTCTGTGCCCCAATTTGGCACGTGGCTGTCAGCTGCGTGTCACGTGCCGATCACCCACGAAGAGCGCAAGTCAAACTCCTTCCGGGGCCTAAGGCGCTTCAGATGTCCTTTAATGTTGACTTTGCGGTGTGAGTTTGCCGCGAGGCACTTTAGTACACCTAGGACTGTCAATCGAGGGTCTTTGAGTCCTCCATCACTTAGGAAACAAGGTTTTAGACAATCTTATGTCACTTGCACACGTATCAAAGGACGAAAGATAAACACCATATCTGTGAAGACTTTACCAGTGATGTCGAGTCCGACAGCAGAGACGCAGAGTGACGTGTTTTCGGCAGTCATGCCCAAGGAGGAGATTGGAGCCCTGCGATTTCTCAAGGTGTGATCTCGATCTCTATGTCCATATATTCTTTCTTAGGTGTCTGATGATTTACGTGGCTCTGAATTAGGTGATTGGGTCATTTGTTCGATCCATGACGGTCTGGCATGCGGTCACCACACGTTGCTGATCTGAGGGATACCGGTGAGCACATACATCGCTGAAACCGTGTCAATCGCATTGCAGGACCATCCAGAGTACGACGGAAGGGGAGTGGTGGTAGCTATTTTCGATACAGGGGTGGATCCAGGTGAGTTTTGTCATCTCTCTCAAATGTCTCTCACAGCCTGTGTTGAGCATCCTCAAAATGCACTCGTCACTTACATAATGACAAACAGTTTGCCATGAACAGGTGCTGTGGGCCTCCAGACGACGTCTGATGGGAAGCCAAAGGTGTGCCTAACAGTTCTAGCCTTGCAGTGGTGGTAGCCTTGAAGGTGCATGCATGCGCCCGGCTTTGCTGTACCGCTACAGCAATATGCGAAAATTGATGATGAATGATTTGGTGCGACTTGCAGATATTGGATCTGCTGGACTGCACCGGCAGCGGGGATGTAGATACTTCAAAGGTTGTGAAGGCGGATGACGATGGGTGCATCCTTGTCTGCTACGGCAACAAACTGAAAATCAATCCTGAATGGAAGAACCCTTCAGGTACACAAAGTATTATACTGGAGAGAATTTGTCACACAAGAGTGCAGCACCTGCACATGTCCCCCTTGTGTGCACTGCATCTTTTTTGGATTTGGGGAATGTCTGCTTGCATGCAGATGAAAATATCAAGTCCTGGGTAAGGATTACGTGATAACATTCCTTGGACATGCAGGCGAGTGGCACGTGGGCGCCAAGCGTGCATTTGAGCTCTTTCCTGGAGGCCTGAAGCAGCGCAGCAAGCAGGAGAGGAAGAAGCGCTGGGAGCAGAAGCAGCGGGGGGCCATCACTGCATGCACTGCTGCTGTGGCCAGCCAGAAGAAGCAGGTGCAGTCTCAAAGGCCCTCTTCCTCCCTTACATAAACTTAATGTTCAGATTCTCCATCTGCTGGAGCTGGATTTGTCCTCTCCAGCTGTTTTCTTTGGATGAAAACATTGCATGCACTTCTATGGAAACTTTTCCCAACATGGCAGCAAGTAGCAACCATGATCAGGCGGCCTCCGACTTGTTGGGTTCTCGTGCATGAAGTGAATCCGTAATGCTGTTTGAAGGGAGATTCAACAGCTGAGGACGGCAAAGAAGCACTGGAAGAGCTGGAGCTGCGCTCAAAACTGCTGGCAGACATGGAAGAAAAGTTTGAGGATCTTGGTGAGCCTCCTCTTCCGTTCAATATTTTTCTATCTAGTAGAGCAGACAAGTTATATTGCATGCAGACTTTGTGCACAGCTAGCATGCATTGATGTAAAATTGATGGTACTTTGGTCCTTGATTTTGTGCAGGCCCAATGCTGGACTGTGTGGTATGGCACGATGGGGAGGTGTACAGGGCTGCGCTGGACACCAGTGAGTTGTATGAGCCTGGCTCCACAGCAGGCGCCCTGGAAAATTTCAAGCCACTGACCAACTTCAGGAGCGAGCGGCAATATGGCGTCTTCAGCTCTCGTGCGCTCCTATAGCTGTTTCTGGTGCTTTATATTTTATCAAGCACCATTTTCCACCATTTTCATACGAGGAACCCTTCTGCAGGCATGAAATCGGTCCTTTGCAGGCTGGGTAGCCTCTCTACCCCCTGGCATGAACGAAATTTATTGGTAATCTCATGCATGGAAATCTGAACGATAATTATTGCTATCGCAGAGGACTCCTGCAATTTTGCGCTGAACATCTATGACGAGGGCAATGTGCTGTCCATTGTGGTCGATGCGGGCTCGCACGGCACACATGTTGCTGGCATCACCGCCGCTCACCACGAGGACAACCCTGAGCTGAACGGCATCGCCCCAGGTATGCAATTACCACACTCATGTTTTCTCTTTCATTCAGGCATGTGGCAATTGCATGCATGAGCAGAGTGCACTGTCAATGCATGTGGCACTTGCGTGCTTGAGCAAAGTGTATTCTTAATGCATGTGGGTATTTGCATGCATGCGTGTCAGCATCCTGTGTCCAACCTGTCCTATTTGCTAAAATTACTGATGCACAACGAAGATATGAGAAAGCAGCAAGTAATTTACCAAGTGGCTGCTGCAGGTGCCCAGATAATCTCATGCAAGATTGGGGACAGCCGGCTGGGCGGCATGGAGACAGGGGTGGGCCTGACAAGAGCTCTGATAGCGGTCATCGACCACAAAGTCGACCTCATCAACATGTCATACGGCGAGGCCACTGCCACTCCCAACGCCGGCCGCTTCATCAAACTAGCCAATGAGGTAGCCCTCAGCCTTACTCTAGACCAGACCCTTGACACATGAGCTGCACCATGTGGGAATTGGCAGCCCCAGTAGACCTGCAGGGTCTTTGGGCAGACCTTTCTTCAGTGCCTCCACCGCATGGCAGACAGCACAAAATATCCTGTCATTTGGAATGCACTTTGAGGGTGGTGATGCATGCATGCAGGTTGTGTACAAGCACAATGTCATCTTTGTATCGAGCGCTGGCAATGCCGGCCCGGCGCTGTCTACAGTGGGCGCTCCAGGCGGCACATCCTCTTCCATCCTCAGCATTGGCGCCTATGTCTCCCCCGCTCTAGCAGCTGCCGGCCACTCTGTGCGTGAAACTCTGGACAAGGTGCAATGCTCTCTCACACTCCTCCGATGCTCATGAGTGCAACAGGACACAATAAAATAAGCACACATTCTGGGAGTGATCCCTGTGCAGAATTGGTCGGGCATGTCACTCCTGCAATGCAATGCTTGACTTTAAAATTCCAGAAAGTGTGATTGGTGTGTATAGCAAACACCAAGCTGAAGTGGCTGATCACAGCTGTGTCAGAGACCATTTAGGCAAAACATCGTGCATCTCAGCATGCATTCCCACCAGATGGTGCAGATGCATATCGTCATGTCACACGTCCAAGGAAGCGCAGAGTTATGGTGCCCTTTTCTGCCGTGTGTCAGGGTTGCATTCCCCGACCCTCTAGGTGGTCCTCTCAATACATACATGGTATGATGAGCGCTGCAGACAAACAAACAATCACACAACCCCGTTAGCTAAGACATCAGCTATCAGCTGCATGCGAAGGAAACTCACAAACAATCACCCACCTTTTGATGCCTAATGCCAATGTAGATCAGGCCTGGAGTGCTGTGGCTGGGCTGAGACCTGAGAGACCTGTAAGTCTGAAAAAGAAAGAATCGGAAGTGAATTTAAAGCATATGCACTGTAGTTTTCCCATTAGAAGTAAGGACTTAACCTTTCTTTCATGGGGACAGGGCCAGCAGTACACATGGTCGAGCAGGGGCCCAACCCCAGATGGCCACATCGGCGTCACACTGTCGGCTCCGGGGGGCGCCATTGCACCGGTGCCCCAGTGGACGCAGCAGGGCCGCCAGCTCATGAACGGCACATCCATGGCCTCGCCCAACGCCTGCGGCGGCGTGGCGCTCGTCCTGTCTGCTGCCAAGGCCAAAGGATGGAAGGCCACCCCTGTCAGGTCTGATGCTGCCCCATTCCCTTTGCTTTACATATGTGACGCCCTCGTCAAAGCGCAGGCGAGCTGGTCTGGCACCTGCTTCAGCTGAACAACTGCTATTGGTGGGGTCTGAGATGCATGATGGAATGGGGTGCTGAACAGTAAGGCAGCATGGGCAATTTCTGACCCTTGTCACGGTTGGTTGCAGGGTGCGGCGTGCATTGGAGAACACTTGCTTGCCGCTGGGTGGGGACGCCCCAGACGCTGTGCTCACCTACGGCCGCGGCTTGCTCCAGGTGCTGTGACACCGACCAGTCATATTCATGCCCAGTATTTGATCCGAAGAGTGGGACTGCCATGCATGTCATGTGTATCTGCCTCACTTCCTTGTAGTGTGTTGTTAATTTGCGAATTGTCAATATTCACAAAGAGGTGCATCAAGGCAGCAGCACATCCAGTCAGACATGCAGCAATCCTTAGGCCAAGTATGAACTCTGTTTTGCACCGATGCAATCCACCGTGCAGCAGTACAAACGGGCCTCAAGTACTTCGCAGCAGCACATTTGAGGCTGTTAAATTCCATTCTGCAAATCAAAAAGTGTGTGAGAGTTGCCCTCCAGGTCGACAAGGCCGTGGAGTATCTGGAGAAGGCGGCAGCGCAGGACGAGAGGGACGAGGTTCTGTACGAGGTTCGCGTGCGCCGCAGCGACGGCTCGGCCGGCGGCCGCGGCATTTACCTGCGAGAGCCGCTGGACTCCCGCAGAGCTGTCACCTGCACTGTAGATGTCCGGCCCACAGTGCATGAGGTGTGCGCCGACACTCAGTCTCTCCCTCCCAGGATACGTTTGTCGTCAGTGAAGACTTGAGTGCCCAAAGTGTTGCTCCATCAAGCAAACCTTTTTCATGTTGATAAGGCGTTCCTACATGTTTTGAGCATATCAGGCACTCGATTTCCGATGTTGGGGCATTTGGCGGTTGGTGGCTTTGGGTATTGATATGGCATGCACAGGGTTCCATGCGCGCCAGGCCCAGAAATCTAAAAAGTGGGGATGGGCCTACTGAGTAAATGTCCCAGAGAACTTTTTTTGTTGCAGGTTGATGCTGGGGCGGTTGACTCCACTGAGACGGAGGCATCTGGGGAGAAGCTGCCAGAAAGACAGGCCAAACTGGTGGGTTCTGTTCAGCGGCTCATGAAGCATGACAAATCTTGGTTTGTAAGCACGACCTTGCTTTGCTCCTTTTTGCGCCACCTTGATAGTATGTCCATGACTTGTGTACCAGGATGCCGACGCTGTGAGGACACGGCTTTCCATAGAGGACAAGCTGCATCTGGAGCCGACACAGCCATGGGTGGAGGCGCCATCTGCCCTGCTGTTGCACTCTGGCGGCCGGACATTTGAGATCAAGGTACCTGCATTCACCTGCCCTGATGAGTGCTGTCAGCAGACACAATACATGTCAACCTTTGCAATTACACACACCTGCTTCAGCTTCAGACTAAGCACCGAATGGATGAGTCCTTAGGTGGAGGCAATGTGTACCAGAGGGGGTTCATGCTGCCAAAAGAAAGCAATTCGGATGAGTCATGTTACTCGTGACAGGTGGATGCTGGGAGTCTGCCCGAGGGACTGCACTTTGCGGAGGTCTGTGCTTACGACAGCAGCGCTCCATGGCGTGGACCCCTCTTCAGGTGCAGTGCATTAAAACCTCATGCTCATAAGTACTTCAATGCTCTCTGAGCAAATTAATTTACTATGGAATCCACTTCCTCGTCTTTGACTAGTGCATTGCGTGTGTGGAACTCAGGACGGCATGATCCACACAAATTCCTGACTGCCCTCCTGAGGCATTGGTCATTGAAACAATGGGCCTTCATTTATGGCATGTCATGGCATTTGAATATGGGCTGCTGGTGGCAGGGTGCCAATCACAGTTGTCAGGCCCATGCCGGTGGAAACACCGAGCACCTCAGGCACGCCTCCATCACCTGCAGGTGAATCCCTGAACTCGCCCCCAAGCACTTCTTGGGGAAATTTAACATTTCCATCAGTGGACGTCCTGGGCATCCATCTGCATCATCAAAGATGCACAACATTTGCAACATTACATGTTTCTATCCCTATGAAAAATGCGCAAGCAATGCTCTACCCCACCCCTTTTCCATCCTGTGCCTAATGAAGGCGTGCTAAGTTGCAGCATAGTGCGTATTCATTCTGTGTCATATGTGTCACAGCCGCCAACGAGGATGACAGCAGCTACGTGGCCCGTCTGGGCTGGGTGGACTTCACGCCCGGCCAGGAGGTTCGGCGCTTTGTGGCGGTGCCTGAGGGTGCCACGTGGGCAGAGCTGCGCATCACTGCCGGCGACCACGAGCAGCCCCGGTAACTCATCTATTTGTCAGCCTGGTTTCATTCCAGATCTAAAATCGCCCATCCATGGCGGACTCATTCAGTTTGTATGACCAACCCAAGCTTGTGCATCCTCCACGATGAGCGTCAGAAATTGCATCACAAAGTCACACCTCTAAATCAGCTGAATGCGTCCGCATATGTGTCCGCAGATGCATATTGCAACCTTAGTGCCTGATCTTGATAAGAATGCATCGTTGTAGTTGGCAGAGACTCTCCAGTATTTTTTGCATGTAGCAAGGCTCTTGTCTTGTGCTAGGGTGTTTTCCTTGACCGCAAGCCACTTACCATGGCTACACAGTATTAGTTATCGCATTGAATCTGCATGCACAGGGGCTTCATGGTGCGCGCGTCGCAGCTGCTGCCGCACACGCGCTACTCGGAGACGGAGTCCCGCTCCTACCTGAGCCTGGCGGCGCACGCAGAGGAGCGCCTCAGCTTTGCCACGGTGGCGGGGGCCACGCTGGAGGTCACTCTCGCGCAGTTCTGGAGCAGCCTGGGACCGGGCAGGCTCCGCGCGGAGGTTGTGTTCCACGGCCTGGAGGCCCGGCGCGAGGTGCTCCTGGACGGGAGCAGGCACAACACCAAGCTGCATGTCAGGTGCGCTCCGGACCAGTGCGCTGTAATTTTGGTTGGGCTCTCAGTGTGATGACCAGGGCCGCACCATGGAAGCTGAAGCTGGCAATGGCTTGGAAACCGTCAACAGACAGTAAATATTAATTCAAAGGACTACATATTGGCTCTAATGGGGGGGTTGCAGGTCGTGACCTCTGTAGATCCTTGCATGCCTACGTGCAAGGATGATCGTCCTGGAGACCCTTGCATGCAGCGATCAAGACACTGTCCATCCACTTCAAACTCCAGGAATTGTGGCGTTGATGATTTGTCTCACTGTTGCAGGGCGCCGTTCCGACGGGAGAAGCTGACCCCGGCAGCAAAGTTGGAAAAGGTGCGCATCCCGCTGCGGCCGACAGAGGCGGTGCTGGCGCCGCTGCCCGGTGCCCGGGACGTGCTGCCCAACGGGCGCACCATCCACACGCTCACCCTCACCTACAAGCTCAGCGTGGCTGAGGCCGGCAAGCACTGCGTCACCCTCCCTCTCCTCAACAGGCAAGCCCAGTCAGCGCCTCTTGTATCCACAAATACCTCAGTGCCAAGTATAAGCCGAAAACTCGTTAACAATACAAGGTTGGCAAACCCAGAGCCAGCGACCACAGGGCATACATGCAGGGCGTCTGCAGCCAGATGTGCGGGGCCGAGCAGAATCATTCCATGATGCATAATGGCAAGCTGAACACTTGCTTTGTTCAGTGATACAAGAGTGTTGTTGTTTGTTGTGAAGCTGATGAGGCATCACTGCGGACAGGTATGTGTATGATGGAGAGCTGGAGGGGCAGATGACCTTCCTAACGGATGCCAACAAACGCCTGATCAAAGTGTCTGACATCTACCCTGAGGACGTCCAGCTGGCCAAGGGTGACTACATCATCCGAGCCCAGCTGCGCCATGACGACACAGGTCTCGCTCTACTCTCCCTTCTGTCATTTCACTTCCCTCTAGACCTCACATGTGTTCCCAAACGCTACTTGTTGCATCACATGCAGACCTTCAGAGGTTCAATGTGTGGCACCCAGTGAAGCGGATATTTCCCTCATGTCGTAAACTGATGCACCCAGCTTCTGGCTCTTTGATTCAGCAAATTACAGAGAGTGAGCTGCAACGGTAGCATGCAGTTCAATGTACCACAAATGTGCAGTTTGCAAGGATGGCTGAATGCTATCATGCAGGATATAGAATGACTTGTGCGGCGCACAGGTGTGCTGGAGAAGCTGAAGGGCCTGGCAGCGGTGGTCGAGAGGAAGCTGGGGGACAGCGTGAGTGTGCCGGTGTACGGCAGCCATGTTGCCTCGCTCAAGACAGCAAAAGACACCGTGAAAGAGCGAGGCCTGTATGCTGGTGTGCACTCTCTTTTGCCAGCTGTGTCACTCTGCTGACAGAAGAGCTTTAAGCCATCATTGGTCTTGCCAGTGTTGTGTGTAGATAGCACTGATGTGTTGTTATTGGAGAAGTCGGTTTGCGTTGAAGATGAAGGAGATATTGAGCAATGAGTCATGCGAGTCTTGCGTAGGTGACAGATGAAATGCCTTTGTTTTGAGGAGAATTTATCGTTGCAGGTGAAAGAGCTGCGATTTTCCTGGGTCCAGTCCCAGAGGACAAGCTGCCCAAGGATGCCACTCCTGGCCGCCTCCTTGTAGGCACTCTGTCCCTGTCCAAGAAGGACAGTGGCAACGGCGAGGCGCCCGGGAAAGTGCACCTGAGCTACAGGTAATCCTCTGATCCTCAGCTTTCAAATCTCTGGATAGCGCACACTGCTATAGACCCTGCTCGGGCATGGTTGTCTGGTGCCTCATTTGACTCTTGTGCATGAATCTGCTCCTTCAAAGACTGAGTCAGCCAGGCACGTCTTTGCATCCATGCGCCTAGATTGGCATGTCACAGACTGCCCCACCCTTTATGTCAACATGGTGCCTATTGGTCCAGTGGACTACAGTTGCTCCTAACTGTTGCTCCTGACTATGAGATCATTAGAGGTTTCATCATTGTGTTTGGTGGCCCTGCAGTGTCCCTCCTAAGAAGGAGAATGGGGCTGGAAAAGATGCCAGCAAGGGGGAAGAGAAAGACAAGGAGAAACCCAAGACGCCCGAGGAGCGTTTGAAGGACGCCGTGCGCGATGCCCAGGTTTTCCAACACATCAAATTTTATCTTGCATTATTGCATGTGCCCTTTCCACCTACCACTGATTTGGCATGCTCGTTTCTTACTTCCCAGTTGCTGAGCCTTGCCTTCTGCAAGTGAGGCATCGGGTGTGTCGACAGGTGGGCTTCTTGAAGCAGCTGAAGAGGGAGACGCCAGAAGAGGACGAGGCATATCTTGCGCTTGAGAAAGACCTGCTGCAGCAGCACCCCAAGCACCTGCCCCTTCTGTCTGCACGGCTGGCAAGCACAAACAGCCTGTCTTCTGAGTCGCACCCCAAGAAGCTCGAGGTAAGCTCTTTCTTCCGCATGCATGTTGCAGAAAAGGCGATAACATGCACTGTGCAATTTTTTTTCCAGAATGTAATCGTACATGTGCCTGTCCCAAATGGAACACCAAGCAAGCTATTTTACAACCTGCACCCTTCAGCACAGTATATATGTTCTTTGTGCTGCCAAACCTGAACCATGTCCTGTACGTGATGGCAGAATTGTGTAAAGAGTCTTCCAACCTGTCGCTGGATGGTTGCAGTTGATGTGGGGTTGAGTGCTGTGTCTCATGAACAGGAGGTTGTGGAAGCTGCCGATGCAGTGATTGCCGCGATAGACGAGACGGCTCTGGCAAAGCTTCTGGCGCGCAAGACACCCGAGGAGGGCCCTGGGGCAGCTGCCAGGAAGAAGGAAGCTGAGGAGCAGAAGGCCGCCCTGCTAGATGCCCTGGAGAAAAAGGCCAGCGCTTTGCTGGAGCTGCATCCCACAGCGCCAGAGAAATCCCCGTCAGCTGAAGCGCCGGAAGAGCAGGTCCCATGTTTTCTTGCTCATGCTCTTGCTCTTTCTTCCTTTCAGTACAGCATTAGGTGCCTTCCGCTCACATGCATCTCTCAAATCACAGCCTGCCATTCATACCTGTGTCAATTCAGTGCAACATGCCCATTGTGGCTGCATGCAGTGCTGCTCTGCATGCATGCATGCATGCTTTTGTCAACCTAGTGCATGCATGTATGCGAGGAGGTCGCCGGGGAATGGGCCACTGACAGCTGTGTCACATGCAGGTGCCTGCCAGGGAGGCGGGTCCAGATGCATTTGAGGCGGCTTTCCTAGAGCTGCAGGCGTGGGCGGACACCACAGAGGAGAAGTATGCTCTGCTGCACGCCAAGCGCCTTGCTCGCAAAGGCCGCTACGCTGGCGCCCTCAAGTGCGCTCTGCCTCGAATCCCTCTCTGTTTTCCTCTGCCCATGAGCCGCACCGTGGGGAAAATTTTCCCGCTATTAATGGATCCATTTTCTCGCTGTATTAAAGAGAAGCTCCTCACGCGGGGCATGCTCCAGCAGCAAATAAAGAGCTTCTGTGGTAGAATGTGCAGCAGTGTTGGTCATTGTGCATGCCAGAGAGGACTTCAACTGCATGCATACCATGACGTGTGCTTTCACGCTGGAATGCATGCATGCAGGGCTCTGGAGAAGTCAGCCAGCCCAGAGGACAAGCCAGCAGCTAAGGAGGTGCTGCAGTTCCGCAAAGAGCTGTTTGAGAAGCTGGGCTGGCAACACTGGGCGCTGCAGGAAGATTCCAAGATCAAGGACTGCTTCCCCCCAGCATACCCGCTCTTCTAAACAGACATGCGCCTAGGACTTGATCTGAGCAATTGCGGAGTGAAGAGGGTGTTTGGAATGGCAATGGAAACACTACAGCGTTCTTGTGAGCAGTGTTGTAAATACAATATATTTACTATATACTATATAATTTCATGAGCAAGGGGCGCTTTGTTAAACGGGAGTCTGCAGTTCTACCTGAAGTTGCAACCTAGGTATGTAGTATGCGCCCAAACCCCTCTACTGCAGCTGGCTTAGGCAAATTTTCTGTGGCAGAGTTTCGGTGAAATGCGGCTCCAATGGCAGCAATGTAAAAGCTGCGAGACAGACACACAAATGAGAAGAGAACAGGATGGAGTCCCCCCCCCCCCCCCTCCTCCCCCTTCACCTGGAGGAGATGTATGCCAAGGAAGTCGCTCAAACTGACGTTGCCACTCTCTTTTTCAATTGTGTAGGTTGGGTTGATAAAGTTTCCAGTCTAGAGAAGT